>Ga0308160_10000110_pt1 | contig 235669 bp, 210 predicted proteins | sample PhyFR1_FD_201036 | JGI IMG/M metagenome (GOLD analysis project Ga0308160, IMG submission 201036) | Phyllosphere microbial communities from UC Gill Tract Community Farm, Albany, California, United States - DLSLF.R1 | ecosystem: Host-associated > Plants > Phyllosphere > Unclassified | place...
GATCAATTCCATCATCCGTTTTACATTTTAAATCATTTCCTCACCATTAAGAAGTTAAGAAAATTAAGGTTTATTTATCTTCGGACGTCGGTCTCCCGACTTTCGGACTATTTAGGGCTTCGGATCAATTCCATCATCCGTTTTACATTTTAAATCATTTCCTCACCATTAAGAAGTTAAGAAAATTAAGGTTTATTTGTCTTCGGACGTCGGTCTCCCGACTTTCGGACTATTTAGGGCTTCGGATCAATTCCATCATTCGTTTTACATTTTACATCATTTCTGACCATTAAGAAGTTAAGAAAATTAAGGTTTATTTATCCTCGGACCTCCGACCTCTGTCTCCGGACTTTTCGGACTAAAAAAAAACGTCCCGATCTAAAATCGGGACGTTTTTTTTCTAATAACCTTTGGCCGATTGGGCCGCTTTTAAATTCGGGTTGCCATCTAAGGCAGCTTGCGGATAAGGCATCAGTATAAATTTAGATTGCCATACACGTTCCTGCACCGGACTATTGGTAATATCGTAAGTGGTTTTCATTACATCTTTAGCAATATTCCAGCGTCTGATATCAAAGAAACGCTGACCTTCTGCTGCCAGTTCGATGCGGCGTTCTTGTTGGATGAACGCTCTTAATTTTTCTTTCGTATTATAAGTAGCCTGAACTACAGCTGGCATTCCGGCTCTATCCCTGATGTCATCAAGTACGGCATAAATACTTGCATCCGGACCGCTCAATTCGTTTTTAGCTTCAGCATAAGCCAAAAGAATTTCGGCGTACCTGATGATCGGGAAATCCTGTGCACCATCCCAATCGTTTTGTGTAAAGGCTGGGTCTACCAGTTTCTTAAAGTTGTAACCGGTTACACTATTGTTTCCACCACCTTTTCCCCACGAAAATTTATAACCACTATCAAAGCGGCTCCAGGGTGTGCCTGGGAATAGTATACTGGCATAAAGTCTGGTATCGCGGTTTTTAAATTCGTCTGCATAGGCTGCATTTGGCGTGCCGTTATTATAATTACTTGCCCTGGTAGTTGCACTAGGTGGCGTAAATGGATTACCATTTTTATCCCAGTAGGCGTTTACCATTTCCTGTGTAGGGGTAATAGAACTCCATCCGCCTAAATTGCCCGGAGGGAATAAGGTTCTTAAACCGTTGCCATATTCGTATGAGGAATTGGTGATGTTCTGAGAAACCAGGATATTTTCTTTACTGGTTCCCTCATTAATTTGCCAAAACTGTTGCTCATAACTGGCTAAACCTTTATAAAATTTCTGTTTTTCAGCATCATTGGCAAAACTTACAAAAGTGCTAAAATCGTCCTGAGTATCGGCAGGTGCTAATGTACTTACCCTGAACAACTGATAACCTGCACCCATTACTTTTTGCGCACTCGTAACCGCATCGGCATATTTGCCATATTGTAACTGTATCCTGGTTAAAATGGCCCAGGCCGCACCGCTGGTAATTCTTCCGGTTTCAACAGCTGAGCCACCCGGATAAGTTGCCGGAAGATCGGTAACTGCACTCTGGATTTCAGCAATGGCAAAGTTAATCACCTCGGCCTCTGGCGTTGGTGCTACTCCGGTTTCGTGCGGATCAGTATAAGCAACCTTTAATAATGGAACCGAACCGAATGTTCTCGCCAGATCGAAATAGGTTAATGCCCTTAAAACCCTTGCCTCGGCAATAAATCTTTTCATTAAATCGGCACCCATTGGAGTTTTGCCTACGTTATCAAGAAAATAATTGTACCTGCGGATATAAATATAGCGGCTATTATAACCCTGATCAAGTGTAGCATTTATATTTCCTGCAGCAATAGCGGTGGCATTACTTTCCCATGGATACTGGGCATAGGCATTATCAGAACCTCCATCATCATAGGCATTATTAAAAGCATTATTTAAATAACCGTAACAGCCATTTAATGCTAAAGTGGCATCTTTTTGTGATTTCCAGAAGGTAGTGTTCGACGCCTGATCCTGTGGAACAAAATCGATTGCCGATTTTTTGCAGCTACTTATGGCGAAGCTGGCAAAAGTTAAACACGATATATATATTAATTTTTTCATAAAAAACTTTTGTTAAAGGGTAAGGTTGATACCGAACGAATAGGTTTTTAATTGTGGGTAAGCTGCACGCTGAGAAGCCGCCTCCGGATCGAAATCCTTTAACCTTTTATCGCCACGGATGGTAAATGGATTATTGCTCGATGCATAAATCCTCAATCCCCTGATTTTAATTTTATCCAATACCGATTTTGGTAAGCTGTAACCCAGGGTTAATGATTTAATCCTTAAATAATCAGCGTTGAACAACCAGAAATCAGACTGTATCAGGTTCTGTGTATTATCACCAGATACCAAAACCCTTGGATAAGCAGCATTTGGATTAGGGTTGCCAGGTGTCCATCTATCTAAAACATATTGTTTTGCACCTGCTCCATTAAAAAATGCCTGCGATGCTTCGTTTTCCAGATAAACCTTAACATCACTTACGCCATTGGCTAAAACCGAGAAATCGAAGTTTTTGTAATTGGCCGAAAAGTTAAGTCCGTAGATTAAGTAAGGAACATCATTGCCTACAATTACGCGGTCGTCGCCATCAATTTTGTTGTCTCCATTTTGGTCTACATATTTAATATCACCTGCTTTAGTTCCGTTGGCCTGAAAAGCATGTGCTGCAACTTCTGCATTGCTGGTGAATAAACCATCTGACTGCAACATGTAAAATGAACCGATCGGTTGACCAACCCTGTTGATATAATATCCGCTTGGTGGCGTTTCTGATGCACCGCCTAAACTTTCAACCTTATTCCAGATTTTGCTCAGGTTACCACCGATTGAATATTTAAAATCGTTGATCTGTCCGCTATAGGTTAATGAAAGTTCAAACCCCCTGTTTCTCACCTGACCAAGGTTTATAGAAGGATATTGGGTTTTAAGGGGATCTGTATCACTAACTAAACCTGCTTCAGCCGGTATGGTTGGATCTGTTAATAAAATATCGTTGGTTAAACGGTCAAAGGCATCAACCTGAAGACTCAGTTTTTTAAAGAGGTTAACATCCAAACCAATATTGGTCATATTGATCTTTTCCCATGATAATCTTGGATTATAGATTTTATTAGGGAAAACACCATCTTGTTTAGATTCGTCCAGGATAACCGCAGTTCCGGTTTTTAAACCGTCGAAATAATCGTAATTGCCCACGTTATTTACGTTACCCAGTTTACCCCAGGAAGCACGGAGCTTCAGTTCCGAAATCCAGCTGACGCTTTTCATGAAATCTTCCTGTGAGATTCTCCATGCACCCGAAAATGATGGATACGCACCCCAGCGGTGACCAGGTGCAAATTGAGAAGATGCATCAAGCCTTACACTGGCCTCAAACAGATAGCGATCGTTATAAGCATAGTTAAACCTGCCAAATACGGATTCGAAAGCCTTTTGCTGGATACTACCGGATGAGGTGGTATTTAAAGGATCGCTTGAACCACCGTCTATTGCATTTAAATCATTACTCACAAAATTCTTGCGGATGGTTTTGATCACCCTGGTGTTGTTGTTCTCGTAAGAAGCACCGGCCAATAACTTGGCATAATGTTTATCAATTGTTTTTTCGTAGCTGGCCGTTGCCTGGGTTAACAAACGACCGATATTTTGCCATTCTTCCGTAAGCTGATTGGTATTTACAGCCGTTCCGCTAAGTGGAGCACCGGTATTAAAATCCAGAATAGGATCAATGGTACTGATAAATGCGCTATTTACGGTGTTGTAGAAATTGTACGAAACCAAACCACTGATCTCTAAACCTTTTATCGGGGTATAGGTTCCGTTTAAGTTACCAATAAAACGGTTGGTATTATATGAATTACGACCACCTTCTTCGAGTTTCCTAAGGGTATTGGTTGCAGCCGAGGTTCCATCTATTTTACCACCGTTCATACTGCCCCAGTTACCGTTGGTCTGTTTATTTACCACTAAAGGCGTAAGTCTGTTTAAACTGGTAAAATCTATCAATCCTTTTGTATTGTCGAAACCATCACGGATAAACGAAATGTTGGTTCCAACTTTAAATTTGTCGCTCACCTGTGTTTCGGTATTGGCCCTTAACGAGTAGCGTGTTAAATCTTTTCCCGGAACCAGTGAGTTTTGGTTAAAATAGGCCCCACTTAAATAATACCTGGTTTTATCACCGCCAGAAACATTAATGGCATGTTCCATTACCGGAGCAGTATTTCTTAAGGTTAAAGCATACCAATCGTTATCGGGGAAACGATCCGGATCTGATTGATTCTGGATCTTGGCTAAATCGCCTGCCGAGAATACCGGAGCTTTATTTGCGTTGGCAGCAGCCTCATTACGCAAGGTGGCATAATCATAAGCACCAACCCAGTTTGGTAAAACCGTTGCCGATTGGATGCCATAATAAGCATTGTAATTAATGGTCATTTCGCCTTTTTTACCTCTTTTAGTGGTAATTAACACTACACCATAAGCAGCCCTCGAACCATAAATGGCAGAAGCCGAAGCATCTTTCAGGATCGAAATGTTTTCTACATCATTGGTATTGATGCGTGCAAAATCGCCTGAACTTACAATCACTCCATCTACTACGAAAAGTGGCTCTGAAGAGCCTAAATTACCACGTCCACGTACGTTAATGGTCCCAATGTCGCCGCCAACATCACCTGGTGTAGCTTTAATGGCCATACCTGGTACGGCACCCTGCAAGGCATTCGTAAGCGAAGTAACCGGACGGTTAACAATGTTTTTGGTATCTACCGTGTTTACTGAACCAGATAAGTTTACCTTTTTCTGCGTGCCGTAACCCACTACTACCACCTCGTTTAGCGATTTGGTAGATGAAGTAAGTACTACATTTAATGTGGTTTTGCCATTAACAGGCACATCCTGTGGATTGTAACCAATAAAAGAGATTGTTAAAATAGCATCTGCGGGAGCGTTGATTGAGAATTTACCGTCGGGTGTGGTACTTACAGCAGTGCTGGTTCCCTTAATCATTACGGTTGCACCTGGTACAGTTCCTCCATCACTATCCTTTACAACGCCGGTAATTTTTACCTGCGCAAAGGCCAAAAGAGAGAACATTAAAAACAAGCCGGTTAGAAGGGCTTGCCTTTTTTTTAATTTGTTCATGGTTATTTGTTTTGTTAGTTAATAGTTTATTTGCCGGTTTTGAACGGCTGAAGCCGTAATTTAGAAATGAAACCAGCCGCTGTCAAATAAATGGGTGGTCAAACTCCACGCAAACGTTTGTGAAAGTTTCGGATATGACCCCATATGGAATTAAAGGCCATCATGGTGAAATGGTATGCATAACAAATGTAAAAGTGACAATTAATACATGGCTGTTATGTTTGTACATACTAAGAATAAAGTGCTAAAGCAGGTAATTGCAGCGGTAGCAATGCTCAATATGTATCGGTCGGGCTATAAAACTGGTGATACCCGTTTAAACTCCGCGCAACCGTTTGATTAGTGATGTATTAAATGCCTTATAAATTGATTTACTGTGCTAACCGCAGCCATAATCTGCTCTGGTTTAGGTAGGGGAAGGATTAATTTAAATATTATATTACAATAAAACCGGATATTTGCCTGCGCTAAACATTCCATTATAAATGAAACCTTACCTGCAGCTTTTCGATTTCTCGAAGAAAATTAACTATAAAACCGAAATTCTTGCGGGCTTAACGGTTGCCATGACAATGATCCCCGAATCATTATCATTTGCTATCCTGGCTGGTTTTCCTCCGTTAACAGGTCTGTATGCTGCTTTTATAATGGGTTTAGTAACAGCTGTTTTGGGCGGAAGGCCAGGTTTGGTTTCTGGCGGGGCAGGGGCAACGGTAATTGTACTCATCGCCTTAATGAAAACCCAGGGTTTAGAATATGTTTTTGCTGCGGTAGCACTGGCTGGTGTAATCCAAATTTTGGTCGGACTGTTTAAACTCGGCAAATTTGTAAGGCTTGTTCCGCAACCGGTGATGTTTGGTTTTGTGAATGGTTTGGCCGTGATCATTTTTATGTCGCAATTAGAACAGTTTAAAACCCTGGTTAATGGTAGAGTAGAATGGTTAAGCGGTTCACCTTTATATATTATGCTTGCCCTCGTTTTACTTACCGTGGCCATTGTGATTATCCTCCCAAAAATAACAAAAGCCGTTCCCGCATCTTTAGTGGCCATCATCGTGGTTTTTTTGATCGTGTTTTGCTTTGGTATCGATACCAAACTGGTTAAGAATATCTCCTCTGTAAGCGGTGGTTTTCCGCCCTTCCATATTCCCAAAGTGCCGTTGAAACTCGATATGCTTAAAATTATTTTTCCTTATTCGCTTATTATGGCCGGTGTGGGCTTAACAGAGGGATTACTTACTTTAAACCTGGTTGATGAAATTACCGAAACTAAGGGCAACTCTAACAGAGAAAGTATTGCCCAGGGCATTGCCAATATATTAAATGGTTTTTTTACAGGGATGGGCGGTTGTCCGATGATTGCGCAAACACTGGTAAACCTTTCGGCAGGAGCGCGGGCCAGGCTCTCAGGAATTATTGCTGCTTTAACCATATTGCTGATCATTCTAATTGGTGCGCCGGTGATTGATCGTGTACCGATGGCGGCATTGGTAGGGGTAATGATGATGGTAGCCATTGGCACCTTCGAATGGATGAGTTTTAGGGTAATCAATAAAATGCCTAAGCAGGATATTATTATTGGCATTTTAGTGGCCGTAATTACCGTTTGGCTACACAACCTTGCGCTGGCCGTATTGATAGGCGTTATTATTTCGGCGCTTGTTTTTGCATGGCAAAGCTCTAAGCGGATAAAGGCCAGCCAATATATTGATGGCGATGGCGTAAAACACTATGAAATATTTGGACCATTGTTTTTTGGCTCGGTGGCCAATTTTAACGAACTGTTCGATGTTGCTGAAGATCCTGTAACGGTAACCGTTGATTTTAAAAACAGCCGGGTTTTTGATATGTCGGGTATAGATGCGCTGAACAAACTCACCGAAAGGTACCGCTTAGCCAATAAAAAACTGCAGTTAAAGCACCTCAGCGAAGACTGTAAGCGCCTTCTTAAAAATGCCGATGAAATTATTGAGGTAAATATTATCGAAGATCCGGTTTATCGTGTAGCTACAGAACGATAATTTAACCAGTTAACAATTAATGTATTAAACCGTTTCTAACGTGCACAAAGCTTTTCGTGTAATATTAATTCTAGGTTAACTGTTGTTTACATAGATACTTCTTCGTGTTGTAACGTTACGTGATTAAAACCTGCCTGAAATTATTTTAGGTAAAACGTTTAACTAGATTTATTTTCTACAACATAAAATCACTCAATTTATTGTAATTAGCAGAATAAAATATCGCTATATGCTGTTTTATAGGGGATTAAAATGTTAATATAATTTAATAAAATTTGATTTTTTTATGTGTCAAATTGACATTTATTGTTAATAATTGAATATTATTATTGGATTTAATAAAAATTTCATAAAAATGACAATTTGTTGTTAAAACGATTTAGTATATATATATTTGATTTAACCAAATGCTAAATTTTATGAGAATCCCTAACTATTACTCCAGAAGTACCTATCTCCCTCATCAAGGATATATCTTGCCGTTTCCAAAAAAATAAATTTTAAAAATCATTTTTTTACCAATTAAAGATCCATTAACTATGCGATACTTATGGGCGTGCCTTGTCTTTTTTGCCGCGTTTACATTAAACGTTTTACCGATTTTTGCAGCGGGTAAAAAACTTCATAAAGGCCTGACAATTAATTACTTCATCTTTCAGGATACAACGAAAATCAAGTTCGTACCCTTAAAAGATTCACTGCGGAAAGATAGTTTAAAGCAGATCAGTCAGAAAACAGTTTATAACAAACTGTCTGGCGGTGTGCAGAAAGATACCAAAGACCTATCTCTTTTTCCAGCCATTTCATTACAGCAAAACTTAAAGGGCAATTTTGCTGGTCTGTATGTTCAGGAGCCATCCGGCGAACCGGGAACCATACAGAATATGTTTTTAAGAGGAGCACCAATGCCGCTGCTGTCTAAAAAAGATGTTTATGCCTCACAGCCATTGGTGGTGCTGGATGGGGTTCCTTTAATTGGCGAGCATCCTTTTGCTTTTGATATCCAGCAGTACGATTTCAACAGGATTGGTCCTGCCACTAACCTGCTTACCGGGATTGATATGAACAACATTGCCTCGATAGAAGTATTGAGCGATCTGGCCAGTACGGCTGTTTATGGTCCGAGGGGTGTAAATGGCGTCATCCTGCTTAAAACAAAAGCTCCCGATGGTGTTTCGCGCAGCATTAGTTTCAATTCGTATATCGGCATGGCACAAAAGCCAGTTGTAAATACCATTAACGGTAAATACGAGAATGAATTCAGACAACGTTTCTACGATATTTATACTACTAACGGCAGGTACTCTGATGATGAGGCCTATCCGGTATATTTAAGTGATTCGCTTAATAATGTATATAGCGGTAAATCTAACTGGACCGATTTATATTATAAAAATGCACTGGTTTATGGCATCAATTTAGGCTTAACCGGTGGTTCTGACCGCGCAAATTTCAGGTTCTCTTTAGGGAATACGAAAAGCAGTGGGGTTGCTGATGATACCGGCTTAGACCGCTATAGCGCCATGTTCAATATCAACATGAAACCTGTTAAATGGTTGTTGTTCTCGGCTATGATTAACGGTAACCGTTTAAACCGTGATCGGAACAGAACCTTAAGAGACAGGTTTGCACAGATCAATTATTTCCCTGATCTAAGTGCGCCGCTGGCACCAAATAAAGATTATTATGCCAGTTACTTAAATTCATACAGTAAGGGTTTTGATGATAACAAAACCAATAGTATTCAGGGCTTTGCCAAACTGGTAGCCACATTTGGCAAATTTAACATCAGCTCATCTTTTAATGTAGATTATAATGAAGGTTACAGGGATATTTTCTATGCAAGAACATTATTGCAGGGAAATAGTTATGCCTCTAACTATTATGGCTTTAACCAAAGGTTGATGATGGATAATAAGGCCACTTATGACCTGAAGCTGAAAGATGTTCACGATTTCCATTTCGAACTCGGTCAATCAATGATCTGGGATATTTATAAGTACAACTATGCTTATGCTTATAAAGGAGCCAATGATTATATCAAAATCAACCTGTTAGATTCTAAACCAAAAAATGATGATGGTTCTGATAACCCGAACTACCTGGTGCCAACAGCATTTCCAAGGGAGTTAACTTACCGTTTCCTGGATAAAACAGCCGATAACCTGTTATCATTTTATGGTAAGGTAAATTACTCTTACAACGATAAATACTTTCTATCTGGAATACTAAGAGCAGATGGTTCATCAAATGCTCAGCCTACCAAACGCTGGTTTTATTCGCCAACCGTTTCGGCTGCATGGAATATCAAAAATGAACTGCTAAAAGACGAGAAATTTATTGATGATCTGGTATTGCGTGCCAGTGCAGGTAGGATGGGAAGGGCTTTCACCTTTGATAATTATGCACAGGGTCCTCAATACAGTGCATCGGTTGGTTATACCGGAAACTTAACGGTGCCGGGTTATAACGCGATTGGGGTATTAACCAGGCCATATTCGTTCGGTTGGGTAGGTTATGGTGTGCCATGGTCGTATTCAGATCAGTTAAATATTGGTGCTGATGTAGCCATGCTTAAAAACCGTTTGCATGTAGCGGTTGATTTTTATACTAAGGCAGAGAAAAACCAATTGCTGGGCATTCCATCATATGCAGAATATGGTTATAAACAATCAATCGAAAGTGGATTGGATATGAGCAATACCGGAGTAGATTTAACCATTAGTGCACTGGTAATTGCTAAAAGCAAATTCTCATGGAATTCTTCATTAAACCTGAACCACAACAGTAATAAATTAACAGCCTTGCCAAGAGGTTTGAACGAAATTATCATTGGCAACAGGTTTTTAAAAGTTGGTGAGCCGGTAGATCAATACTGGTTATTGGAAAATGAAGGTATTTATACTGCAAACAGTCAGGTTCCTGTTGTTAACGGTCAGCCGTTAAAATACAATGGTACACCGTTAAAAGCCGGCGATCCGAAATGGAAAGATCAAAATGGCGATAACATTATCGATGAAAGAGACAAAGTATTAAAAGGGCATTCTTTGCCGGTTTTGGCAGGAGGGTTTGATAACTCTTTTAGATATGGCAGCTGGACTTTAAATACCAACCTATATTTCAACCTCGGCAGAAAAATCATTAATGAAGAAATGGCTAACCGTTTCGATTTTGTGAATCACGAAGGCAATACAGATGTATCGTCGGTTAAAGAAATCACCTTCTGGGAAAAAAGAGGCGATTATAGCAAATACCCTTTATACAATCCCTGGAGTACTGTAATTCCTTACCGTACTGATCAGGACCTTTTCTTAGAAAACGGTTCATTCTTAAAATTAAGATCGGTTTCTGTTGGATATGATTTCGGTAACTTTTTAAAGCGAAAAAATATCAAGGTGAATAAAATCTATGTATATGGCTCGGTAAACAATGTGTTCGTAATTACCAAATACACGGGGCAGGATCCTGAACTGGTAGGTTACGATGGCATTGATACAGGCTACGGTCAACCGATCCCAAGAACCTATACGTTGGGTGTTAAAATGGAATTATAATATGGAAAGAAATACAAACAAAACATCAACAATGATGAAGAAAATATTATACTCATTTCTGCTTGCTGTAATTGCTTTATCTGGCTGTAATAAGGCGCTGGAAACAGATTCTACCCGTGTTGTGGGCGAGAAAAATATGTGGAATACGGTTGAAGATGCTCGTGCCGGTATTATGGGGGTTTATGCCCTAACCCGTTCGGCATTATCTGATAACAATGGTCACTGGATTTATGGCGATGTAAGAACCGGTGAATTTACCAGCCCGAAAAGACAGGATTTAAAAGCCATCATCAGCAATAATTTAAATGCATCGTACCCGGTGGTAGAATCGCTTTCTGACTGGACCAGATTTTATGCAATTGTAAACGGTGCGAATGTTTTTCTTGAAAACGTTGCCCATGTTAAAGCAACCGATAAACGTTACTCTGATAATAACATGACTGTTGATATTGCGCAGGCCAGGTTTTTAAGGGCTTTTGCATATTTCTACATGGTGCGGATCTGGGGCGATGTGCCATTCATTATTTCTTCTAACGAAGGTGTATTTGAAAATAAACCAAGAGAAAGTCAGGCAAAAATTTTGGCCTGGGTAGAATCTGAAATTTTAAGGGCTGCCGCCGATCTTCCATACATTTATAGCGGTGGCGATATACAACAGCCAAGCAACTATTATAATGAGGATAGAACCCGTTGGGGAGGTGCATTAGCGACTAAAGTTACAGCTTATGCTGTTTTGGCGCATGTTGCCGCCTGGACAGCTGATTACTCGAACGTGGCGAAATATGCAAAATTTGTAGAAGATAATTATGGAAAAAGTGGTGGGGGCTTTACATCCAGTCAGGATTTATCAAACTCAAATGGCTTTTTCTATAATAAAAACTTCAGGCAGATGTTTGGCTTTAACTCAGATTACGGTCATATCGATGGTTCATCAACAGGTCACATAGAAGAGCTTACACTTGCCGAACCAATTACCACAAAGGCAATCCCTGATATTTACTTACCAAAAGATTCGATCTTAAAATATTTTAACTGGCCAAACGACGAAAGATTTGCTGTAGATACATTAGGTCAATCTAAATACGATCGTTATTTCACCAACCTGAATGGTAAATATCCAATTTTTAGTAAAATAAAAGTAATTCAGGGCGGAACTACTGATCCTAACTTCAGGTACTTTACCAGTGCACTTATTTTTACCCGATTGGAAGATATTGTGTTGTTACGTGCCGAAGCGCTATCTGTGCTTGGCGATCAGGAAGGTGCTGCCAACGAATTGTTAAACGTGCTTCTCCGAAGAACTGTTGCGGGTTCATCATTCAGCTTTAATTTGAATGATGATATCTTGAAAATGATTTTCGAAGAGCGTCACCGCGAATTAATGGGTGAGGGCCAAAGGTGGTATGATTTAATCCGTTACAATAAAATAAGACAGAATGATGCCAAGTTCATGAACCTGATTAATTCAGGAGGTATTTATTGGCCAATATCGCGCAAACTTTTATTGCAGAATAATTTATTAACTCAGAACCCTTACTGGCGCTAAACAATACATACATGAAACCAATATGGCCTTTCAAATCCATGATGGCTTCATCACCATTAAAATAATAAACAGATGAAAAATTTTGTAAAATATGTGGGAGCAGTAGCTATGCTTTTATTGCTCACCCTGGTGTATTCGGCTTGTAAAAAGAACGGGGGCTATTATGATGCTTCTGATGAGGCAGTTCCTTTTGCAGGAAATACCTACGAATATTTAAAAAGTAAACCTGGCGTGTACGATTCGCTAATTGTGGCGATTGACCGGATGGGCTTAAAGAAAACACTTACCGATAGTAATGTAACCCTGTTTGCCGTTACCAATCCTAGCTTTCAGCTGGCTTTAAGGAATTTAAACAGTTTAAGGAAACTATCCGATAAAGACCCTTTGTTCTTATCTAATATTGATGGCATACAGCTGGATACGATGGTGTCATATTACATCATTAGAGGTGTAAAAACAACCGATTCTTTAAAACTTCAGGATGGTTTAAACCTAACCAGCGTAAAAGTTGCTTATCCAATGCATGCAAAATCGACCAAAGGATCTGCATCAGGAGAAGTTGGTGCCGGACCAGAAGTGATCGAGTTTAGCAATACCAAAAAAAGCAAGTTTATCAGAAACTGGGCCACCAGTACAACGGCTTCAAACAACATCAGAACAAAAAATGGAGTTGTTCACGTCATCAGTCCCGATCATACCTTCGGTTTTGATGGCTTTGTTACCCGTTTAACTTTTGTTCCGCCTCCGCCAAATTTAATGGTTACCATAGGAGGTACTTTCTCTTCCAACCGTGAAAACGACGGTGGGCCAACCAGTGGCGAAAACTCTAAAAAAGTAATCGATGGCGATGACCACACTAAGTTTTTATGCAATATAAATGGCTTTTTAACCATGCAATTCAAACTTAAAACACCAGAAGTATCGTCGGTTTATACACTAACATCAGCTAACGATGCCCCGGAAAGAGATCCTAAGGCCTGGACATACGAAGGCTCGCAGGATGGTGTTAACTGGACCGAACTGCACCGCGTTACCAACTTCTTTTTCGAAGAAAGGTATCAGCAAAAAATATTTAGGTGTACCAACACGGTTGCTTACCAGTATTACCGTATAAACATTACAGAATTAAGGAATGGCGGTACATTCCAGCTTGCAGAATGGACAATTAATAAAACGAAATAGGTGATGGAGTACGGAAAAAATAAATTAGAAAGACTTATGAAATCAATCGTAAAAAAGGAACTTCTTTTTGTACTGTTTGTGCTGGTTATGGCAAGCGGATGTAAAAAGCTGTACAATTTGCCAGATGAAAAAGATTACTTAAGTAACAATGTAAATTTTAGCAATAAAATTCTCGAACCGATTATCGGTCGTAATAACCTGATTGGTGGTTTTAATGGTGATAATTCAACTGCACCCATCACTTTCGAAATTGTGAATGCAAGGTTTGGTGATGGAAGGCCGGTAAGTGATATTTTCCAAAAGGCACCAACTTATGTTTGGACAGCGCCATATACAGGCCTTGAAAAAAGTTTGGCAGAGATAGAAGCAAAAAGAAAAATTGAAGAGCACCAGTTATTCGAAATGCGTTCTTCTGGTCAGTTTATTTTGTGGGCCTCAGCTACCAACCAGTTAATTGCCCCAAGACCAACAGATAGTACCAACTTTAGTCAGGATACCCGTTTTTTTGATGTGAAGGTTAAAAATACCGGCGGGGAAAGATTGATCAAGGATTTTCAGATCAGGCCTTTCCGTGAGCGTCCCTATGAGCCATCAAACGATTTTAATGCCTACACAGGTTTGCCTGCACCCGATCCAAAGTTTCCGTTGGATAAAAAATTAAGGGATTATATCCGCCCTTACTTAGGCAACGTAATCGGTGCTACCTCCAATAAAAATTTAGTAAGCGATAATGATAAAAAAGATGTAGTGGTTTATATCCGTCCGTTTACCGGAGGCAATGGCCATTCATTAAGGATCAAGGTTTTAAATAAAGATTCGGTAGAAATTAACCCGGCTTTCTTTAACGAAACGCAATGGGATAAAATGATACATGGCTTTAATATGCAAAAAACCGATAAATATGTGCAGTACGATGTGGCTTATCCGATTCCGTTGGTAGAGATTTCAACCTCGTATGCCCTGGGTGGCTCGAGAGCAAAGGCCGAGCTTAGCTACTCCAGAGGTGCCTTTGGTGGCGGACGTACGGTTGCGACTTTCGGCATCGACTTCGCCATTTACAAAGCTGGAGACTGGGAAATTGTATTTCACTTTAAAAACGAGAATCCAAAATTCGCCAGCGAGTAGGTGATATTTAACGCTAATATTATGAAAAGAAATATACTTTTTTATGCACTACTTATTGTGTGCATGATTTGCGGCACGAGTGCTTATTCGCAGGAAAAATACATCATTGTGAATGGTACGGTTGTAGATAAAGAAACAAAACAAGGGGTTCCGGGTGTTTCCGTAATTCTCGAAGAAACCAATAAAGGCCTTACCCAAACCAATGGTAAAGGGCAGTTTACGGTGAATGTACCCATTGGTGGAAACCTGTTGTTTAAATTCCTGGGTTTTAATACACAGAGAACAAAAATTACCGGTGCTACCAACATCACGGTTACCATTAGCGAAGACCGTAAGGCTTTAGATGAGGTAATTATTGTGGCCTACCAAAAAAGGAGCAAAGAAACCACAACAGGATCGTCGGTTTTAATCCAGGCGAAAGATGTTCAGGATATTCCGGTATCAAATGTTGAGCAGCTTTTGCAAGGTAAAGTTCCGGGTTTAAATATTCAGAACAATACCGGTGCTCCAGGTTTCAGGGGATCGGTACAGGTACGTGGTTTATCGAGCTTAAGCATATCGGGCAGTGGTAACGAATCATTTTTACAGCCAACATCGCCTTTATACATTATTGATGGTGTACCATTGGATGCAGATAAAGCTGCCGAATTTGGTTTTCAATCACAGGGACCAGGTGTTAGTCCGCTTTCTTTGATCCCTCAGGAAGATATCGAAAATATTCAAATCCTTAAAGATGCGCAGGCTACTTCCATGTACGGTTCAAGAGGTGCTTATGGTGTAATCATCATCACCACCAAAAGAGGTAACTCTAAAGTGCCAAGAATTAAGTACGTTACCAATGCTTTCGTTAATGCACCACCTAAACTGCGTGAAACTTTGGGCGGAAATTCTGAAAGATCATTAAAAATCCAGCAGATTATCTTAAATGCCTCAAATGTTGACGATATCAGAAGGATTTCGAACACGGCTTTTTTGTCTGATAGTTTAAACGCTTACTGGAACAATTCTACCGATTGGCAGAATGTGTTTTTCCAGACTACCTATAACCAGAGCCATAACCTGGCGCTTGATGGTGGCGATCCTAAATTTAATTATAAGGCAAACTTAGGTTACTATACCGAAAAAGGGGTAATTAAAAATACGGGCTACGACCGTTACAACCTGAACATGAACATGGAGTTTAAACCAAATGATAAATTTAGGTTTTTTGGTTTCATCAATGGTTCGGTAGGTAAACAGAACAAAGGTAATGGTGTGGGTTTACTTCAGTCGGGAGTTGCAGAAAACGGGCAAGCCTCTACTTTATTGCCTCCTCCATCGTTTTATCAGGCAACAGGAGGTGTATTGTCGGCTTTGCAAACGTTAAATGATAATAACTCAAGGAATTTAAGAACCAACGTAGAAGCACGTTACGAATTTATCCCGGGTTTGGCATTATCATCTACCTTGAGTTACGATTATACCTCAGATACCGAATCTACTTTTACGCCAGCTGCAGCAAATGGTCAGTATGCCAAGCTTTACGATTATGTAGGCAGGAACTACCAGTTATACAACCGTAATGGTATTACTTATGCAAAAACTTTTGGCGAAAAACATAACCTTTTCATTAACACCTTTAATGAGATTTATAAACAAGGTGCACAGGCAGGCATTACCCGTCAGGAAAGGATCCCGAACGATCAGTTACAAGGACCAATTGGTTATGACGACTATAACTCAAGAGGTGGTGGTGTATTAAGCAATTATAGAAATGCAACCATTGCATCGTTTGCTGGTTCATTATCTTACGATTATGATAAAAAATATGTTGCCGAGTTCTCTTACCGTTTAGATGGAACATCATCCAGTGGTTTAGAAAATCCATATTCTAAAAACCCATCAGTAGGTTTAAGATGGAACTTTAACAAAGAAAACTGGCTGGCTGATAAAAAATGGTTATCGTATGGTAGTTTAAGGTTAACATGGGGGCAGAACATTGTACCTACAGGAAACCTGCAGAGTATTTATGGTATTTATAACCTTAACGGCAATTTTAACAACAACCCTACTATTGGTATCGATTTTGATCTTGTACCAAACCCAAACTTAAAACCGACAACAACCACTCAATATAACCTGGGTTTTGATTTAGGTTTCTTTAACGACAGGATTTCTGTAAACTTCGATACTTATTTCAAAAAGGTTGATAACCTGCTTTTCGATAGGTTCTTATCCAATACTACAGGATTTAATAAATTGGCCAGTAACGATTTGGGTATTGCCAACTACGGTACCGAGTTAATGCTTACGGTTAGGCCAGTGGTGAGTAAGGATTTAGACATATCGGTATCGGTAAACGGAGCGTTAAACCGCGACGTATTGCTAAAATTACCGGCCGAGTATAATGGTCAGTACATTAAGTTCGATGAGTCGAATTATTTACAACACAATGTTTTCCGTGTAGGTAGAAACACCTTATCAAATTATTTAAGAATCAATCAGGGCGTTTATAAAACTGATGCCGATGTGCCAGTAGATCCGGTTACCGGAAAAAGATACCAATCAAACGGTCAGTTTTTCCTGGGCGGAGATCCGATCATGAAAGATGTTAACGGCGATTATATTTTAGATGGCAGGGATTATGAAGTTACCGGAAACTCGCAGCCTTTGGTTACGGGGGGGGTATCTACCAACATCAGGTACAAAAACTGGGGATTAAATATTTATGCTACCTATACCGCCGACAGAACGATTTTGAACAATGCTTTAGCCGATAGGATTGGCATTATGCGTGATCCTTTCTCACAAAAATCAGTTGTTCCTTTAAACGACCTTGATATCTGGAGATCACCTGGCGATGTTGCAAAATACCCTTATCCTTATGATTATAAACGTTTTGATCAGATTCAGCCTTTACGTGCCGATCAAACACTCTGGCAGGAAAGCGGAAGTTATTTTAAAGTGAGTAACGTAACCGTTTCGTACATGTTTAATAAGAAATTGATCAGCAGGTTTGGACTTAATCAATTAAGGATTTATGCCTCTACCAACAACCTGATTACCTTCTCTAAATACAGTGGGCCAAATCCTGAAAACGTAACCTCTTTAGGTCGTGATATTTCAACAGGATATCCCGTTCCACGTACCTATAACATTGGTTTAAACTTAGAACTTAATACAGGCAACTAATCAATACTATCATGAAAAAAGTTATCATTTATACGATCATTATAGCCGCAACTTTTTGCTTGCCTGCATGTAAAAAGTTCCTGGATGTACAGCCTTTAGATAAATTAACAGGAAATAACTTCTTCCAGTCTAAAGATGATGTGGTGGCCAATATTTACAATTTATCAAGAATTGTTTTTAACAAGTACAACGAAACCCATTATATTGGTGCAACCGGCGAATACCGCTCGGGCGAAGTACTTTATGAGAGCCAGTCAGACCATGCACCAGCGCGCTCATTTGTAGAGGTTTTAGGCAAAAACAATTTATTAACATTACTTAGCGGCGGAGTGCCCTGGGTTAATGACATCAATTATAATTTTTATAGAATAACCGATTGGACAGGTTATTATCAGGCCATTCAGGGGGCCAACATTCTTATCGCTAAACTTGATGAAGGTATCCCCGGCGTATCCGAAGCCGAAAAAAATTCGTTCAAGGCTGAAGCGGCTTTTATCCGCTCATTGAGTTATTTTATTATGGTACGCCTGTACGGAAATGTGGTGTATTATACCGATCCCTTCCACTCTGCAGCTTTACCGAGAGAAAACTTTGTCTCTGTGTTAAATAAATGTATTGCCGACCTTAAAACCTACAAAAATTCTATTGCATGGACCTATACTGATCCTGCCCTAAAAGGCGTAAGGGCAAGCAGGGGTAGTATTGTTGCCCTGATGATGGAAATGAATATGTGGAATGCGGGTTTTGATCCCAACAATGCTAAAAAATACTATGAGGAAACTGCCAACCTGGGCCGCGAATTAATTGCAAGCAATGCATACAGGTTATTGCCGATCAGCGAGTGGGCAACAGTGATAAAAGGACGGTCGGACGAGAGTTTGTTCGAATTTTACCGCAGTATCAATTACGGTGATGCCAATACAAATCTTGCACCTGTTGCCGATATGTTTTTGCATTATCCGTATAAAAGACCTGAATATACCCACCGTGTAAGTTTTGCTTACTACAGGGGAGAATATATGCAGAAAATTTTTCAGGATGGCAGTGACAGAAGAATTACCACCTGGTTTAACGAAGATATTTTTGCCGATAATGGAAAATTTATGATGTTAAAATTTGCACAAAACTCATTTTCTACCGGTGAGGAAGATGCCAACCCTGATAATACTTTTATGATCTTCAGATACGGTGGCGAAATCCTTTTGGCCGCAGAAGCAATGGCGAATTCCGATCAGGATGGTGATGCGGTTAAATTGTTAAATATGGTTAGGGGCCGTGCAGGTGCATCTCCATATACCCCAAGCAACGGAAACCTGAAAGATTTTATTTTTTACGAACGATCTAGAGAATTAATCGGCGAGGGGCATCACTATTTCGACCTGGTTCGTACCAAAAGGATTTTAAGCAGCCAGTGGTCTTACAATGTACTTACAGCTGATAAATTTAACCGTGGCGCATGGACCTGGCCAATCAGTTCGAACGCGTTGAATAACAACCCATATATGGTATTGAACGAGTATTGGGTTAACGGAGGTAATTAATTTATAAGAAAGATTTAGAAGATATGAAAAAGCTAATAATGATATGTGCAGCACTTTTACTCTTGCTTAATGCCTGTAAACGTGACGAATATTATATAGACGGAGGTAGAGCAAATCCTGATTATCAGGGCAATATGCTGCAGTACCTGCAAGCCAAAAAAGTTCCTTTCGATACCGTAGCACAGATTGTAAAACTGGCTGGTATGGAGAAACAGTTCAGTTCAGAAGATTTTACCTTCTTTGCTTTTGATGATGATGTGGTAAGAAGGACCATAGGAACGCTTAAAACAGGAGGCTTAAATACCTATTTGTTTTATGCCGGTAAAGACACCGTTAAAACCTTAGATCAGATTCCGCCTGCAATATGGAAAAAATACCTGCAGCGCTACATGTTTAAAGGCGTAAACCGCTTAAAAGATTATCCACAGATCGATCTTGGCCTGCGCAGCATTTACCCGGGCGCACTGTACTATGATTACAATAACAGTGTAGCTAATATTGGGGTGAACTTTAGCGATGCTAATGGAGTTAAGTATATAGGCTACAGGCAGTTAATGTTTTCTTATATTCCGGATATATCAAAGCCAAATGATAGCTGGATAACGGTGCCAATTGCATCGTCAGATATAAAACCAACTAACGGGGTTGTGCATAGCTTAAGTTATACCGGCGCATATCTTGGTTTTAGTCAGTCAGAGTTTTGGAACGATATATTTATTACTGGGTTACTGCCAGGTGGAAGTAAATAGGTTTTATTAGAAAAGAATTAAATCATGAAAAGAATCAAATATATTCTAACCGTATTTTTCCTAATTAGCTTCACCATCCAGGGCTGTAAAAAGGGAGAAGAACTAGGTGCCGAACCTTACGGAAGTGGAAAAGAACCACTTGGCATAGCAATCAGTCAAACAGCACCGCCAACACCCGCAGAGGGTATTGTAGGTACAACCGTTACCGTAAAAGCAACAGGTTTGATGCCTTATAAAGATCAGCTTACCTTTATGTTTAATGGCGAAAAGGCTCAGGTGGTAAGTGTAACCGCCACCGAGATTACCGTTAAGGTACCAGATGCCGGTAGTACAGGTATTACCTCTATTGCCATTGGCGACCAGTTAATTCTGGGGCCACAGTTTACTGTAACCGGTATTATTAAAAATGATATTACCTGGAAAGCAACATCAGGTGCAAATAGTTATGTAAGCCAGTTTTATGAAATGGCTGACGGAAGGGCCATTGTAATCGGCAGTTTTAGCAATTACGATAATAAAGGGTTTATTACACCGATCAACAGAATTGCCAGAACCTCATTGGATGGTGACTACGACCGTACATTTAGAACCGGAAAAGGAGCAAACGGATCTTTATCAAGAATCATTGAAGTAGGTGGCCGTTTTGTTATTGCTGGTGGTTTTAGCGGTTACAACCAACGTACAGAAAATATCAGTAACATTACTACACTGTTTACTAATGGTGCCATTGATACGGTTAAAATCCAGACTAAAAGAAAGCCAACAATTACCGATACCGTAACTCAAAAATGGTTCCCGAAATTTAATGGCGGTACAAACGGTTATATCAGCCGTATATATCCACATCAGGGGAAAATATTGGCTGCAGGTGATTTTAGGTATTATGTTAAACGTACCTATAATAAAGATAACTACGATTTTACCAGAGATACTGTTATTGTAGACAGTACCGAAATCCGCCAGATTTTAAGGTTTAATTTAGATGGTTCATTGGATAAAACTTACCGTTTTAATACTTCAACAAACAAGGGGAATGTAAGTGCAAATGGGCCAATTGGCACCTATATGCATACCGATGCTCCCAATTTAGAAAAACTGATGGTGTTTGGTAACTTCAATACATTTGATGATCAGCCAGCGGTACGTATATTACGTTTAACAGCCAGCGGAGCAGTAGATCCTTCCTTTAATCCGGGCACTGGGGCAGATAATGGTATTGGTAACTTAACCTATAATGCCACCACCAGAAAATATCTGATTACCGGAAGTTTTACTAAATACAACGGCAAGCCTGCCAATGGAATAGCGCTGATAAATGAAGATGGAAGCCTTGACGAATCGTTCAGCGCCAAATTATTTGAAGGTGGTTATCCGGAGTTTGCCAAGCAGCTCTCTAACGGGCTGATTGTAGTGAGTGGTTATTTCAGGAAATATAACAATGTAACCAGAAATGGCTTTATGGTACTTACACCAGCAGGTTTATTGGCCCCAGGTTATAATGCAACAGGCCCTTTTCAGGGAAGTTTATCTGATGTAATTGAAACAAAATCAGCAGATGGTAAAAAAGCATTGCTGCTAATCGGTGGCTTTAGCCGCTTCGATAACCAGCCATTTTATAACATTATGAGAGTAACCATTGAATAAGACGCCTAACCAAGATAAATTATGATGAGCATGATGAAAAAATATAAATTATTGATAGGTCTGATGGCCACAATAATTACAACGGCCATATTTTCCTGTAACAAAGATTTCGATAGAACACTTACTCCAAAAGATGGTACCGATACCACTAAAGTACGGTATGGTAGCCGCAAGGTTTTGTACCTCATTGTTGATGGTGCAAGGGGCCAGTCGGTATCAACGGCTAGTATCCCTAATATTACGGCTTTACTTCCAACCTCTATTTACAGTTGGGTAGCATTAAACGAACCCGAAGTTACGCAGAATGCCAGCAATTGGGCCAATATGCTTACCGGAGTAAAAAAAGGCAAACACCTGGTAAACGATGATAATTTAACCAATAATAACCTGCAGAACTATCCAATTATTTTTAAAAGGATTAAAGAGGTAAAGCCGCAGACTAAAATTGCAGCATATACTTCATCTGCAGTATTTAAATCATTAACCACCGGTGCCGATATCAGTAGCCTGGTAAACACTGATGACGAAGTTAAGGCGGCAGTTATCAATCAGTTAAATACTGATACCGCATCGGTTATTGTGGGCCATTTTACCGATGTAGATAAAGCAGGTATTGCTTCGGGTTATGATAATTCATTTCCGGCTTATAAATCGGCAATTGAAAAATTTGATAGTGGTGTAGGCGAGATCATGACTGCTTTAAAGAAACGTACAAACTACATCAACGAAGATTGGCTGGTTGTAATCGCCTCTAGCGATGGTGGTGCATTTACCCTTCCGCCAAATGCTGATGATCAGACTATTTTTAGCAAGCCTGCTAATAATGCATTTGTGATCTATTATAGTTCTACCTATAGCAAAAGAATTTTGGTTAAGCCCTTTACAGGTAACCGTTATTTAGGTAAAACAGTTAAAATGACTGGAAAAGAGGTAAGGGCAGAAATTGCCGGCGAAGATGCTACTGTTTATAATATTGATGATACCACCAAAATGACCATCGAACTGAAGGTTAAAAAGAATCAGGAGAAACTTTTCTACCCCAGCATTTTAGGTAAACGGAACGAATGGTCTAGCGGTCACCCAAGTGTTGGCTGGGTAATTTACCTGGAAGATAAGTACTGGTATTTCGAATGGAGAGGTACAAAAGATGGCGATTACCGCCAGTGCAGAGGCGCCGATCTGGTTCAGGGCAGATGGGAAAATCTATCGGTAAAATTAGAGCAGCGTGGTAACCAAAGGTTCATCCGTACCTATACCAACGGTGTTTTCAATAATGAATTAGAAATTACCAATTCTGGCTCTTTGGCCAATTCAAATGCATTAAAACTGGGCTTCTTAAACGGTGATGGGCATGGAGAACCGGATTATTATGTAACCGATATCAGGTTCTTTAAACTTTCGGTTCCAGATGGAGTAATAGGGCAATATGCATGCGAAACTTCTATCGATCAAAGTCACCCTTCTTATAATTTCCTGGTGGGTTACTGGCCTGCTACAGATGGAAACAGTGATAAAATGGTTGATCTTTCTTCTCAGGCACGCGATTTTAAATTGCTCGGACCTTATGCATGGGAAAATTTTAATGATTTAATCTGTCCGCCATCTGCAAGCACACTTGCTGCATTGGTTCCTCAAACTTCTGATATACCCGCACAGGTAATCAACTGGTTAAAAATAGCAAACAAACAAACCTGGGCGCTTGATGGCAGGGTTTGGTTAGATCAATAACAAAAGTTTCGGATCATTTAAAAATATCGAAAATGAAAAAATATATATATTCAATGGTAATGGGTTTAACCATTATAATTGGTGCCTATTCTTGTAAACAATCGCAAGTAGAGGATTTAAAACTGCCCGATGCTGCAACCAGGAGCATTACTGGCGAGGGTATTGTAGTGGGTAATGTAACCATCGATAATCAATTTGTGAGGGTACCCTTTAAAATTTCCCTTTCAGGCATGGCCGAAGAGGCTTTTCAGGTGGGGTTAACCTTAAATAACGATACCGTTACCCAGTTAATCAATAACGGAGGTTTAACCAATACCGTATTAATGCCTTCATCTGCAGTAGAATATCCAACGGTGATTAACGTAGCTTACGGAACAGATAATGCCGAAGGTATTGCCATTGTGCGTAGGGCCACCTTAGAGCGTTATCTCGGTAAAAAAGTGGCTTTTGCATTAAAACTCTCTTCGCCAGGTAAAGGAAATAAAATTGCTAATGGAAAATCTACCATTTTAGTGGTAATCAATACATCCGAATTACTTAAAACTTCTGATGTCCATTTTCTTACGCTGCAAGGCGGCGGTACTTATAACATCGCTTATCAGGGTAATTATATTGTGGGGCCGGCAGGTGTTACCTTTCCACTTATTATCAGTTTAGAAAACGCTCCTTCTACAGCCTTTAATGTAAAAGTGAGGGATAATGTAGATACCATTGCTACCTTAGTTTCGAGAGGTACGCTCCCTGCGGATGCCATTCATTTGGCTGCAAAAGATTTTTCACTCGATACATTAATCAGGTTTAATACAGGGGCAAGCAGTGCCACAGTGAGGCTAACTATACCTTGGCCGGTTTTCGATGCAAATATCGTAGCCAATAAAAAGTTCGCCTTTGCATTAAGTCTTGCCGAAAATACCAATCATGTAATCCATCCTACAAAAGGAAAAGTGATTGTAATAATCGATCCAAATGTGAACTTAGATAATAACTCGCCAATTTTTGGGAACGGAACGGGTTTAATCGCCAAATACTACACCAATACACAATTAGCTCCTGATGATGGAAGAGCCCCGACAACAACAAGGGTAGATGCGAGTATTAATTTTGCCGGAGATGACTGGCCAAGAAATGCAGGAGTAAGTCTTGATAATTTCGCAAGCAGGTGGAGCGGAGAATTCCTGGCTCCGGTTAGAGGTGATTATATTTTTTATCAAACTACCTGGGATGACGGATCAAGATTATTTATCAACGGAAAAGCAATTATTGATGATTATACCACAAGTTGGAGCCAGCCGGGAAGAAAGGCAACTATCCATTTAGAAAGAGGAATTAAATATAGAATAGAAGTACATCACCGCGAGAATGTGGGTGGCCAGGAAGCTAAGTTAGAATACGAAGTGCCATCGGCAGGTATAGTGGGTAAGCGTCCTATAGAGACCTCACAATTATTTCCAACTCCTTAAACATTAATAGATATGAAAAGTAATATGAAAAAGTTTTTGAGCATCTGCTCGCTTTTACTGCTTATCGTTGTGTTAACGGTAAAATGTAAAAAAAGCGGAAACGATGAGGTTATTCCACAGGTGGATGAACCAAAGCCATTGGTTACATTTGATTATACCATTCCAAACCCGGTAAAATACCAGGAGGTTCAGTTTACAGCCACTCCCACAAATTACAAATCATTATTGTGGCAGTTTGGAGATGATAGTACTTCAGTAGAAATTTCGCCAAAACACGTTTACAGGTTTCCGGGTACATATCGCGTAATTTTAACGATCAGAAACGGACAGGGTTATTCGGCTACAAAAGAGATCAACCTAAAAATTGTCGATCCTAATTTCGATCCTACCAAATATGGCGAAAACTACATGGTAACCGTTGGAGGAAAATTTTCAGTAAACCTCGAGGCTGGTGCCGGACCCGATTCTAACGAAGGTTCTAAAAAACTTGTCGATCAGGATATCAATACCAAATTTTTACAGGCTGGTTTTGATGGTACCCAAAAATGTACTTTCGAACTTAATACGCCACAGGTGGTAGGTGCTTATACCTTAACTTCGGGCAACGATGCCGCAGACCGCGATCCAAGGTACTGGATTTTACAGGGCTCTTTAGATGGCATTCAATATACCGATCTGCATACTGTAACCAGTTGTCCGTGGGAAAATACCAATGAAGGTGCGAGTAGAAAACAGACCAAGCTTTTCCACTTTGATAATTACATCGCTTATAAATTTTATCGTCTTTACATTAAATCGAACAGGGGAAGCCGCGTGTTTCAACTGGGCGAGTGGACGATTAACAAAAAACAACCTTAACTAATACGCTCCACACATTTGAAAAATACATGAGGCTTAAAAACTTCATGTATTTTTTTAGTTCCCGAATTTAAATGTCATTTAGACAATTAAAAATTGAATCGTCTTGCCAAAAGTAAATTATATTTTATACTTTAGTAAAACGTTTAACCAGCGTTAATCTAACCAGAATATACGATCATACTTCAATACACACACAAATTATGAACAAAACCAACACTTTAAAATTCTTCGGCATACTCGGCTGCATGTTAGTCGGGGGCTTGCTAAAAGCACAGGAACGAAAGGCACCCGCTTATCCCTTAATTACGCACAACACTTATTTCAGTATCTGGTCTGCTACTGATAAATTAAACGAATCTTCTACCCAGCACTGGACCGGTGCCGATAATTCTCTTTTAGGCTTAATCAATGTTGATGGCGGTATTTATCGCTTTTTAGGTAAAGAAACCACAACCTACAAAACGGTTGTACCTGCTTCTGATGAAAAAGGCTACGAAGTTAAATATACAGAAACCGAACCGCAGGGCGATTGGAAGTCTCCAAATTACAATGCAGGCAACTGGCAAACAGGTGCCGCACCAATTGGCGACGATGCCAAAAACGTTAAAACACTTTGGAAATCGCACGATATCTGGGTGAGGAGAACCTTTAACGTTGCTAATCCGGCCTCAATAAATGAGTTGTTCTTAAAAATAAACCACGATGATAATATTGAAGTTTATTTAAATGGTAAAAAGATTTACACTAAAGAAGGCTGGACAAACAATTTCCAATACATTGCTTTAAGCAATAGCGATAAAAGTGCTTTAAAAGCAGGATCCAATGTAATTGCAATCCACCTGATTAATACCGCAGGTGGCCGTTTCCTTGATTTTGGCCTGGTAGATAAGCTAAAAGACAATGCCGAAAAGGTACAGCTGGCAAAGCAAAAAAGTGTAGATATTAATGCCACGCAAACCATTTACAACTTTACCTGTGGCAAAATCGACCTGAAACTGACCTTTACCTCACCTTTATTGATGAATGATTTAGGTTTGTTTGCACGTCCGGTTTCTTATGTTTCTTATCAGGTAAAAGCCAATGATGGTAAAATACACCAGGTAAAAGTGTATTTAAGTGCTTCATCTAACATTGCAGTTTACCGTCCTACGCAAGAGGTTACCGCAACTAAATATGCTACGCCAAAATTATCTATATTAAAAACGGGAACGGTAGAGCAGCCCATCCTGCAAAAGGCAAGCGACGATATGCGCATTGATTGGGGTTATTTTTATGTAGCGGCTCCAAAAACCAGCAATGCCATTCAGTTTGTAACTGCAGAAAAAGATGCAGCTGATGCTTTTAGAAAAGGCAACTCCGCTTCAACCGCTAAACAGGGCAAAATGCTGGCACTTAACACCATTATTCCATTTGGTGCGGTAGGAAAAGCTGCGGTTGAAAAATATGTTGAGCTGGGTTATGATGAAATTTATTCGGTTCAATATTTTAACAAAAATTTAAGGCCATGGTGGAATACTTCTGGTAAAGAAACTATCGAAGGACAATTAACTGCTGCGGCTGATGAATATAAAACGGTGATTCAGAAATGCGAAGTTTTTAATAAAACCTTATATGCGGATGCATTAAAATCAGGCGGTAAAGAGTACGCTGATTTATGTGTTTTAGGTTATCGTCAGAGTATTGCAGCACACACTTTGGTTAAAAGCCAGCAAGGTGAAATTTTGTGGTTATCAAAAGAAAATAACAGTGGTGGCTTTATCAACACGGTTGATGTAACTTATCCATCGGCTCCATTATACCTCATTTATAATCCACAGTTGCTACAAGGTATGTTAAATGGTATTTTCTATTTCAGCGAAAGCGGGAAATATCCCCACCCATGGGCAGCACACGATTTAGGGACCTACCCATTGGCCAACGGACAAACCTACGGCGAACCAATGCCGGTTGAAGAATCGGGCAATATGATCATTTTAACAGCTGCCATTGCCAAAGCACAAGGAAATGCCGATTACGCGAAATTACATTGGAAAACCTTAACCACCTGGGTTGATTATTTAACCAAAGAAGGTTTAGATCCAAAAACACAGTTATGTACCGATGATTTTGCCGGTCACCTGGCCCGTAATGCCAACTTATCGGTAAAAGCAATTGTAGGTATTGCCTGTTATGCTCAAATGGCAAAAACATTGGGTTATGATGATGTGGCTAAAAAATACAGGGATATTGCCGAAAGCATGGTGCCAAAATGGATAGAAATGGCCGATGCGGGTGATCACTATGCCTTAACCTTCGATAATAAAGATACCTGGAGCCAGAAATATAACCTGGTTTGGGATAAAGTTTTAAACTTAAACCTTTTCCCTCAAAAAATCTACGACACTGAAACCAAATATTACCTCACCAAACAAAACAGATACGGTATTCCATTAGACAGTAGAAAGGCTTATACCAAAAACGACTGGATTTTGTGGACGGCAACTTTTGCTCCAACCCAAAAAGAATTCGAGGCTTTGGTGCATCCGGTTTATAAACATGCTATCGAAACAGAATCGAGAGTGCCTTTGAACGATTTCTATGATTCAAATACCGGCATCCGCGATAACTTTAAGGCCCGTAGCGTTGTAGGCGGTTTTTATATGAAAATGCTTGCCGATAAATTAAACAGTAAATAAGACCTCACCATCCCTTAAATTAGCAATCGAAGGTTCTGCATTAATGCATGGCCTTTTTTGCCTTATTATACTTATAAGGCTAGAATAAGATTATAGGAAATGCCACATAAACCATCTGGTATTCCGATCAATAACAAAAAAATCCAGCAAGAGACATATTAATGCCTTAGCCTGGATTTTATATTGTCAATAATAGGTTTGGATATTATATCCTTTTTCAATAATTAATTTTTTCCCAAATACCGCCATTGCATCTTTATAAAGTGCTTTTCGCTTATCATGTTTACAGCTGAAAACAACAACTTTTTCAATATCGTTTTCTAAGTAGGTAATTGTTAGTAACGAATCGAACTCTGCCACTATAACTTGTTTTGTGCCTATGCCGGTTGCACCGCCAACAATTGCGCCAAGTGGACCAAAAAGTAAACCTCCTAATAAAGCACGACCGATAACTGACTTTTCTTTATTTTCTGTAATACTGTCTTTATCCTCGATATTAATCTTTACAATGTCGTTAAAGTGAATGCCAACCTTATAAAGTTTGAACTTGTACATAATGCTGAACTCAATTCCTTCAGGCCTTAAATGAATATTAGTGGGGAAATTTTTTGAAAAGAAACTGCTTTCGTCTACTATACTGTCAAAGTAGGCTATCCCGCCCGCATACTGAGTACATAATAGTGATATTTTGGGTGAAAAAAGAGAGTTTTTGCCAATAACTATGTTTAACTGATCTTCTGTTATAATTGCCATAAATAAGGTTGATTTTACCGTGAAAGTAGCAATTTCTACAAATAATACAAATTCAGATTGTGGTTATAATATCCATTGCTTACTTCAATATCAATTATAATATAGCTTCATCTAAATTAAATTCCAGCTGGTTGTTTCCTGTTTTCTTTATTTCCATCAGCCAATATAAAAATGGTTTAGAAGAGCAAAACAACTTTAAAAATCGTTATATACTTTGAAAATGATCGGATGTGGTTCTTGGCTGTCTCCGGCCCCGCTTTCCCTGCAATCTTTTTGTGAGGTGTTAGTGATAACCCTTTAATTACTGCAACAAAAAGGATTTCCGTTCAATCAGGTTTAAAAACAATGGTAGTTACAAACCATTAACTTCAATGCCTGATGTGGTCAAAAAAAGGAAAGCTTAAAAATCCCTGGCCAGGGTATGCGTCTCCAAATATCATTTAACCTAAATTAAAACTCAAATTCCAACTGGTTATTCTCTGTTTTTTCAATTTCAACATCATCGTAAAACCGCGATAATGTAATCCCCAAAAGCCTTATCTGGCTTACACCAATATCCGCTTCCTCCAAAAGTTTTATCGCTTCCGCATATATCACCTCAGCTTTATTAATCGGTATAGCAAAAGACCTGCTTCTGGTAATGATCTTAAAATCGGCAAATTTAATTTTTAACGTCACCGTTTTACCGCTTAACTGATGTTTTTCCAATCGTTTCGATACAATTTCGCTGATCTGTTTCAGCAGATCGTGCATTACCGAATCTTCATTGGTATCCTCAGCAAACGTATCTTCCGCACCCACCGATTTAGCTTCGCGGTTAGCCCTCACAGGCCGGTCATCAATCCCACGTACAATTTTATAATAAAATCTACCCGATTTACCGAACTGAGCAACCAACTGTTCTTCCGTTAATTTTTTCAGATCAGCACCGGTATTAACCTGCATGGCCTTCATTTTAGCTGCTGTAACTTTACCCACGCCAAAAAACTTCTCTACCGGGAGTTTTTCCATAAAAGCCTCGATTTTCGACGGACCAATAAACGTTAAACCATCAGGTTTGTTCATATCCGAAGCCACCTTGGCCACAAATTTATTGGTTGATACCCCCGCCGATGCCGTTAAATTCAGCTCATTTTTAATCGCGTCTTTAATCGATTGCGCAATATCAATGGCCGATCCTATACCGAGTTTATCTTCGGTAACATCAAGAAATGCCTCATCTAAAGATAAAGGCTCAATCAGATCGGTATAACGGCTAAAAATTTCCCTGATGGCTTTAGAAGCGGTCGTGTAGGCATCGAAACGTGGGTAGACAAAAATGGCAGATGGGCAAAGCTGATAGGCTTTGCTGGAGGGCATGGCCGAACGAATCCCATATTGTCTGGCTTCATAACTTGCCGTTGATACCACTCCACGACTATCAGGTTTACCTCCAACCACCAATGGTTTTCCCCTGTATTCGGGGAAATCGCGTTGTTCTACCGACGCATAAAAAGCGTCCATATCAATGTGGATAATCTTTCTTAAAACTATTGGGGTTTCATCAGACATGGGAATAGCTAAATTTCGCTATTTTTTTTAGTATTATTGAAATAGATTTTTTTTCTTTACAAAATATGGAAAGAGCAATCCGCTTTTATAAAAATGCAAAACACGAATGGTATGCCGATATACCCGAATGGGGTGGTGCTATCGAAGACTTACAGATGGTAGAAGGCGCAGACGACTTATTAAACTGGATTTCGGCAGATGAAAGCGAATGTAAATTGCTGATGGCCGATGAGCAAATACAAAATGCTGAGATTTTAAACCTGGTTTACGCACGCGAGGAAAACCTTGGCGGTGGGGGCGATTATTTGTTAGAGAGTTTTAGGGGCGAATTTAAAAATCATAAACTTTGGTTATGTAACGTAACCGAATTTGTTTTTAAACAGCTGCCAGAAAAGATTTACTTTAAGGAGATTGCGCAAGGATGATTGTTAAGGCATAACGATTTTGGAGTTTTATTCCTTCGATGCATTATTCCCAACGGATAGCTTCCAGCATGAGACTATCGTTTGGACACTATTAATATAAACTTCTTTTACCGCTCAATGCCGCGGGGGCATGGTACTTTGGAGCTCCAAAGTACCCAAAGCGCTTTGTCAATCCAGCAATGTGGCTTCTCACCGCCCTGTGCTCATCAAAAAAACAGTGGCACTTTGTTTTGCTCGATTCTGCTAAGTGAAAATTAGAGTGGGTATTTTCACAAAACCACTGCGTTTCAGGTTTGGTGGTGCCGTTTGTGCTAACCTGCAGCTGTTTTTTTGATTTATCTGCCACTTGGGATTGACGGCGTTCTTCGGTAGGACCTGGGGTATTTTAAAGCAAGCCAGCACATTGCGTTAAATTATGCTTAAAAGATGTGCCTATACGATTAATCAAACTCAGATGTTCTAAGGTGGCTTAGGTGGTCAAAAAATAACGATGAATATATTTTAGTGTTAAGATCTTAACAAGCTATGTGTTAAAACGCTAATTCAACAGTATATCTACCTTGTTTAACAACGAATCCATCTCAAATGGTTTCTCCATAAAGTCGTTTGCGCCAGCATCAAGCGCCGATTGCCTGATATCCCTGCTTGCAGAAATCATTAAAATAGGAATTTCCATAAATTCAGGATCATTTTTTAGCTGTTTGCAGATATCTCTTCCGTCGTGACCGCTCATCCAGATATCAAGGAGAATCAAATCAGGCCTGTTTTTAACCGCATCAATTACTGCTCCGCCATCATAGGTATATTCAACATCGTAACCCATTACTTCCAAAATCATCGTTACAGCATCAACAATGCCCTCGTCGTCGTCTGCAATGAGTATTTTCTTATTTCCCATTTTGTAATTTTATTTCCATATAGTTTTGTTTCGCAACAGGTAAATGAGAAGATAATTGATAGCGTATAATGAATAATGCCGTAAAGATGCTTTTTGTTTTAAAAAAAACGAATATTTATTTAAAGAATTTTATGCCAAATATTGACTAATGTCAACCGGCAAAGTTTAGTGTTTTATTCCCGTAGTGGTGAATTAAGTGATAATTTATTTAGCATATCAGATATTCGTACATTAATATTTTATATTTACAGCGTTAATTCAAATTGAATTGGGTTTAATAGCCAAAAATGGATAGTATCAATATTAAGAAGTTAGCAGAAGCTTTAAATCTATCTACTTCTACAATTTCAAGAGCATTTAGGGATAATAGCGACATTAGTGACGCTACTAAGGCACTTATACTCACCAAGGCTAAAGAATTAAACTACCAGCCTAACCATTACGCCAGTAACTTAAGGGAGCAGAAAAGCAAAACCATTGCCGTTATTGTTCCTGAGCTGGCCAACAATTATTTTTCGCAAGCCATTCACGGTATCGAGCGTGTGGCGAGGGAGAATGGTTACCATATCCTCATTTATGTGACCGACGACGATTATCAAAAAGAAGTAACTTTTATCCGCCACTTGCATAACGGTAGGGCAGATGGAATTATCATGTCGGTTTCAGGTGAGGCCAACGATCACAATTACCTGAATAAATTTGGGGCAAAAAGGTTGCCGCTGGTATTTTTCGACAGGATTTACGAGGACATTGAAACACCAAGGGTAATTACGAACGATTATAACAGCAGTTTTCTGGCCACTGAACATTTAATAGAACAAGGCTGCAAAAGGATCGCTTATCTGGTGGTAAACAAAAGTTTATCCATCGGTAAAACGCGTATGCAGGGCTATATCGATGCACTTGCCAAACATCAGGTACCTTTTGAAGAAAACCTGATTGTGGATTGCAGCAACAGTTACGAGGAAAACAGCATCATTATTAAAGAGGCTTTAACACAATTAAAACCCGATGGTATTTTTACCTCAGTAGAGCGTTTGGCTTTTGCTACTTATTATGCCTGTTACGATCTGAATATCAACATCCCTAAAGATTTAAAGGTGATCAGTTTCTCCAGTCTTGAAATTGCTCCATTGTTGAATCCCTCACTCACCACCATTACCCAGCCCGCTATCGAAATAGGGGAGCAGGCGGCCAAATTACTGTTCACCATCCTGGATGATAATGTTGATAAAAACCGCCCAAATGAAGTGGTTTTGGAGTCGCAAATGATCAAGCGGAATTCGACTTCAAAAGGGTAAAATAAGCGCTAAAAAATAGCTGCTTTTGAAGCTTGAAATTTTCAAAAAAAATCTTCACTTAGTGTAAAATACGCAGAATTTTGACTGATTTTCGGGAACGTTCCCGAAAGATGACTGAATTTTGATCTAATTTTTTCGGGAACGTTCCCGAAAAAGACCTTAAAAATAGCTTAGTGTAAAAATTACACTTTAAACTGAAATTTAACATTTGTAAATATTTGATAATTAGTAAATTATAAAATTAACAATTATTTAATATGATTTTTTAGACTGGCCTAAAAGCTATGTTTTCTGCTGTTTTTAACATGTCGTTTTTTGCCCGAAATATATTTTTTAAATAAATTTTGAAATCTCATTAACAGCTGTAAATTAGGCCTATGTGTAAATCACTATAATATTTAACCAAATTTTTATACTTAAACGAGCTTCAAATATGAGAGTATTTTACCTGTTAAAACAGGGGCTTTTGGTGCTGTTGGTTTTTTCAGCATTAATGGTAAAAGCACAAACCGGATCAGTGTCTGGTAAAGTGCTTGACGAAACTGGCCTGCCACTGCCCGGTGCTTCTGTAATTGTAAAAGGTACAACAAGAAGTACATCGACAGATGGCAATGGTGTTTTTAAACTTGCAGGTTTATCGAACGGTTCGGTTACCCTATCGGCAAGTTTTATCGGTTATCAAACCCTTGATAAAACAGTTAGCGTTTCGGCAAATGCTACTGTAAGTTTTCAATTGGTGCCCGACGCCCAAAAACTAAACGAAGTTGTGGTGATTGGTTATGGTACTGCAGAAAAGAAAAACCTAACTGGTTCTATCACAACCGTAAATTCGAAAGATTTTCAAAAGGGTACAATTACTACGCCTGAACAATTGATCCAGGGTAAGGTAGCTGGCGTAAACATTATTTCAAATAGCGGTCAGCCAGGGGTAGGGAGTACCATCCGTATCCGTGGAGGTGCTTCACTTAATGCCAGTAACGATCCGCTTATCGTAATTGATGGAGTGCCATTCAGTGGTAACTCTATTGGTAATGCGCCAAGCCCGTTATCGTTGGTTAATCCGAACGATATTGAAACCTTTACTGTTTTAAAGGATGCAAATGCAACAGCCATTTATGGTTCGAGAGCATCAAACGGGGTAATTTTAATTACCACCAAAAAAGGTGCATCAGGCGCTCCGGTGTTTAATTTTAGCACCAACAATTCTATTGCTACAGTAGCCAAAAAGGTTGATATCCTGTCATCAGGTCAGATCCGCGATTTCGTAAATGCGAACCCAAATGCAACTTATGACGATGGTAAAAAATTTACTTCGTTACTGGGCAGTTCGAATACAGATTGGCAGGATGAAATTTATCAGAATGCATTTTCTACCGATAACAGTTTAAGCATTGCAGGCTCATTTAAAGGGGTTCCTTACCGTGTTTCTGCTGGTTATTTAGATCAGCAAGGTCTTTTAATTACCGATCATTTTTCGCGTGGTACCGGTGCAATCAGCATTTCGCCAAAATTATTTCAGGATCATTTAAAAATCGACTTAAACTTAAAAGGTGCTTTAACCCAGTCGCATTTTGCAAATGCAGGTGGTGTGGGCGCTGCCATTCAGTTCGATCCAACACAATCAGTAAATGCAAATAACAGCTTTGGCAACTATTTCGAATGGTTAAGAAGCGATGGTACGGTAAACCCGAATGCACCGCGCAACCCGGTAGGTTTAATCAGGTTGAACGATAACAATGGTAATGCCGAAAGAAGTTTTGGTAATGCACGTTTCGATTACTCTTTCCACTTTTTACCAGAATTGCACGCCAATTTAAATTTAGGTTACGATCTGTCTAAAGGTTATGGCGATGTTAGGATACCTGTTTTTGCTGCGCAAAGCATTGCAACATCAGGCTCGTACACCAATTCTTTAAACACCGAAACCAACAAACTTTCTGAGTTTTATTTAAACTATGCACACACGGTAGAAAGTATTAAAAGCCGTTTTGATGTAACTGCAGGTTACGGATATTACGATAACTCAAAAACCGGGTTCAACTTTACTTCTTACAAAGGAACCGGCGAAGCGTTGGTAACTCCTGTTTTCCCTTTCTCTACTGATCGTGATAAATTGCTTTCTTACTACGGAAGGTTTATTTATACTCTGGCCGATAAATATATTTTATCCGGAACGTTAAGGGCTGATGCTTCTTCTAAATTCGCAGAGAAAAACCGTTGGGGTTATTTCCCTTCGGCTGCTTTTACCTGGAGAATTTCGAACGAGAATTTCTTGAAAAACAGCTCATCGGTTTCTGATTTAAAACTTCGTTTAAGTTACGGTCAAACAGGTAATAAAGATGGTATCGGTTATTACGATTACTTATCTAAATATTACGCCAACAGCAATACCGGTCAATACCAGATTGGTAATACTTTTTACAACTATTATACCCCGGCAGCTTACGATCCTGACTTGAAATGGGAAACCACTACCACCTATAATGCAGGTTTGGATTATGGTTTTATGAAAGGCCGTTTATATGGAAGTATTGATGTGTATTACAAAAAAACATCTGATTTATTAAGCAAAATCAATATTCCGGTAGGTACAAACTTTAACAACGAGTTAACTACAAATGTGGGTAATATGGATGTTAAGGGTGTTGAAGGAAGTTTAAACTTCTCGGCAATCAAAACCGAAAACACCAGCTGGGATTTTGGTGTAAACATTGCATACAACAAAAGAAAAGTAACCAATTTAACCCTAAATCCTGATCCGGCCTCGAAAGTTGGTGCAGGCGATATTACAGGTGGTACCGGTGTTACCTTAAAATACAATGCAGTTAACCAGATACCCGGATCTTTTTTCGTGTACAAACAAGTGTATAACGCAGATGGAAAACCTTTAGAAGGTGTTTATGAAGATTTAAATAAAGACGGCGTGATCAATACCAGCGATCAGTATTTTTACAAATCACCAGATCCGAACATTACCCTGGGTTTCAATACTTCTTTTTCTTATAAAAAATGGAGTTTTACCACGTCACTTAGGGCAAACTTTGGCAATTACATATATGATAACGTTTCTTCAAACTTTGGTGTAAGGGCGAATATCTTAAGTCCGGCAGGTGTAATCAACAACGCATCTACAGATTTTCTGGCAACCAATTTCCAGAACAACCAGTTCTTAAGCGATTATTATATTAAAAACGCTTCATTCCTGAAAATGGATAATGCAGGTATTTCTTACAATGCCGGCAAATTATCTAAAACCGGAACAGCCTCGTTAAGGATATCGGCAAACTGCCAAAATGTTTTTACCGTAACGAAGTACAATGGTATAGATCCTGAGTTGAGCGGTGGTATTGATTATAACCTGTATCCGCGCCCGCGCACGTATACTTTAGGTTTTAATGTTGGTTTTTAATAAGGAGACAAAAAATGAAAAACTCATTTAAAATAATATTGGCATCAGGTATTTTATTGTTGTCATTAAATTCATGCAAAAAAGGAGATCTAAACGTATTGCCCACCAACGATGTTACTGCGGCAACCGTTTATGCTACTCCGGCAGGTTATAAACAAGGCCTGGTTAAATTATATGCGGCTTATGCGTTAACCAGCTCTACCGGATCGGATAATAGTGATATTGGTGGCCTAAACTCTGGTTTTGCAGATTTTCTTCGTTTATTCTGGACTTCACAAGAGTTGGTAACCGATGAGGCGATTTGCGCCTGGGGAGATACTGGTATTCCGGAGTTGGATTACAGTACGCCAAGTGTGGATAACCAGTTTTTAAGGGGATTATACTCGAGGAGTATTTTACAGATTACGGTTTGTAACGAATTTCTTCGCGAAAGTACACCCGAAAAATTGGCCTTACGTAACATTACAGGTACCGACGCTGCAGATATTACCAAATACCGTGCAGAAGCCCGTTTTCTACGTGCTTATCAATATTGGGTACTTTTAGATGCCTTTGGTAATCCGCCTTTTGTTACCGAAAATGATGAAATAGGCAAAGTAGCCCCAAAACAAATTCAGAGGGCAGCTCTTTTTACTTATATCGAATCAGAACTAAAAGCAATTGAGGGTGATTTAGCGAATGCACGTAGCAACGAATATGGCCGTGCAGACAAAGGTGCTGATTGGGCTCTGTTGGCCAGGTTATATTTAAATGCACAGGTATATACCGGCACTGCTAAATATACCGAAGCCATTACTTATTCAAGCAAAGTAATTAATGCAGGTTACACTTTAAAAGCCAATTACATGGATCTTTTTAAAGCGGATAACAACATTAACAATACCGAAAACATCTTAACCATTAACTACGACGGGGTAACAGGTACCAATTATGGCGGTACCACATTCCTGATCAATGCAGGTATTAATGCCGATATGGGTACAGCCTCTTATGGTGTGCCAAACGGTGGTTGGGGCGGTAACAGGACCCGTCAGAACTTGCCTGCACTATTTCCAGATGCAAACGGAACTTTAGATAAGCGCGGCACTTTCTTCGGTGCAAAAAATACAGTTGATGAAGTTGGTGTGTTTACAGATGGATTGCGTGTTACAAAATTCAAAAATATCATTGGTACAAGTACCATACCGCCATCATTAAACGGAACATTCAGCTCTTTGGATTTTGCCATTTTCCGCTTGGCCGAACAGTATTTGATTTACGGAGAAGCTGTTGCCCGTGGTGGTTCAGGTGGTGATACAGGGAAAGCACTCGAATATGTTAATGCCTTACGTCAACGTGCTTATGGCAATGCGTCAGGTAATCTGACTCCAGCCGCATTAACCGTCGATTTTTATTTGGATGAGCGTGCGCGCGAATTATACTGGGAAGGTCACCGCCGTACCGATTTGGTACGTTATGGCAAGTTTACCGGTGGTACTTACTTATGGCCATTTAAAGGTGGGGTTAAAGCCGGAACATCTATTCCAGCTTATCGTAACATTTATCCGATCCCAGCGGCAGATTTAATTGCCAATCCGAATCTGGTTCAAAACACAGGTTATTAATCTTAATATTTTAATAAGATATGAAATCAATATTTTTCAAAACCTTGGCCCTTTGCTTTGTAGCACTATCGCTTTGGTCGTGTAAAAAAGACGAAACCCAAACGGTTTCAACTATTGGGGCAGCAGGCACGCTTACCGCTTCTACAACTACATTAAGTTTAGTACAGGCAAACGGTGCGCAGGCCGCATTAACATTAAGCTATCCACTGGCTACTTCATCAGGTTACGTGGTGCCGGTAAACTCCACCTTACAGTTCGCTTTAAAGGGTACTAACTTTGCCGCTCCAAAAGAGGTGGTGGTTACTACAAAAACTTATGCCCCAACTGTAACCGAAATCAACAACATGATTTTGGCTTTAGGTGGAAAAGTTGGCGTTGCTGCCCAGGTTGAAGTAAGGTTGAAATCAGGTGCAGCCGTAAACGATTTAACTTACTCTAACGTAATTACTTTAACTGCTACACCTTATTTAGCTTCAGCATGGATTTATGCTCCCGGAGCTTACCAGGGCTGGGATCCTACCACTGCTGACAGTTTAATTTCGCTATCAAGCAATGGTATTTATACCGGAATGATTGCTTATACTGCCGGAAACCTGGAATTTAAAATCACACCTGCCAAAAAATGGGATGTTGCCTATGGCGATGCAGGTGCAGGTAAAATCAGCAGTAGCGCCGGCGATAATTTAAAATCACCAGATGCCATAGTGAAACAGGTAACTGTTGATTTAAATGCCAAAACCATAGTTTTTTCAACACCAAACGAATGGTCGATTATTGGAGACGCAACTTTGGGTGGCTGGAACAATGATACCGACATGAAAGTGGTAAATGATGGAAAATCAAATAATTACTCCGTTAAAACAACCTTAACAGCTGGTGCATTGAAATTCAGGTTCAAACACGATTGGACAGTTAATCTCGGCGGTAGCATAACTGCTTTAACCAATGGAGGCGATAACATTGCCGTAACCGTTCCCGGAACTTATACCATTACTTTAGATGTAGCCGCTAAAAAAGCTACAATGGTTAAAAACTAATCCTTATTATCTGCCCTGCAGTTACATACTGCGGGGCTTTTTTAAAATCTTTAAAGTTTTAGCATGAACAGATCTCATACCCATCCAAATTATCCGTTTCCGATTCATAATCATACTAATACTTCCTTTTTTAAAAAGGCAATAACAATTTTTACCTTACTGGTTGTTTTGCTAACAAACAATCTATTTGCCCAGAAGCTGGAACGGGTAGATCCGATGTTCTGGTTTACAGGCATGCACAATCCAAAATTGCAATTGCTGGTTCATGGCGAAAACATTGCTTCAAGTTCAGTTTCCTTAACTTATCCGGGGGTAAAACTCGTAAAGGTTAACAAAGTTGAAAACCCGAATTATTTATTTCTTGATTTAACAATTGCTCCGGTGGCTAAAGCCGGAAAATTCCCGATTAACTTTGCCGTTAACGGAAAAAAGATATTTACTTACACCTACGAATTAAAAAACCGCGATAAAAGTGCAGGCAGGATTCAGGGTGTAACCAACAAAGATTTTATTTACCTGCTCATGCCAGATCGCTTTTCGAACGGCGATAAAAGCAACGATGTGGTGCAGGGTTTAACCGAAACCGCATTAAACCGCGACAGCATGTACTACCGTCATGGTGGCGATATCCAGGGCGTAATCAATCACCTCGATTATTTGAAAGATTTAGGAATTACGACCGTTTGGATGACACCGGAGGTAGAAAATGACATGCCACATGCTTCTTACCATGGTTATGCGGTAACCGATCACTACAAAATAGATCCACGTTATGGTACTAACGCACTTTACAAAAACTATGTAGAGGTTGCGCATGCCAAAGGATTAAAAGTAATTAAAGATATTGTACACAACCACATTGGTACCCAACATTGGTTTTATAAAGATTTACCAATGAAAAGCTGGTTAAACCAGTGGCCAAAATATACACAAACGAGTTACCGCGATCAAACGGTAATGGATATCCATGCTTCTGCAGCCGACCGCAAACAAATGTTAGATGGCTGGTTTGTACCTTCAATGCCAGATTTAAATCAGCGTAATCCTTATGTACAAAACTACCTGACTCAAAACCACATCTGGTGGATCGAATATGCAGGTATTGATGGTTTACGCCTGGATACCTACGGTTATAACGATCCGGTTTACATGGCCGATTGGGCTTTAAAATTACAGGCAGAATTTCCACACTTATCCGTATTTGGCGAAACATTGGTGACCGCGGTGGCCAACCAGGCTTTTTTTACAGGTGGTAATACCGTTAACCGCGGTTTCGATACCCATCTTGAGGGCATTACTGATGCTACTTTAAAAGATGCCATTTATGAAGGCATAAACGGCAAAAACGGTTGGGTAGATGGCATTAACCGTTTGTATGCAACCCTTGCGCACGATTTTCTTTACAAAAACCCGAATACCAACTGTATTTTTCTGGATAACCATGATATGAGCCGTTTTTATTCGATGGTGGGCGAAGATTTTGATAAATACAAAATGGGAATGAGTATCTTGTTAACCATGCGGGGCATACCGCAGATGTATTACGGAACAGAAATCCTGATGAAAAACTTTTCCAATCCGGATGGCCTAATCCGTTCTGATTTTCCAGGGGGATGGGAAGGCGACAAAAAAGATAAATTCATTGCCGATGGCCGTACAAATAAAGAAAATGAGGCTTTCAATTTTGTGAAAACACTGGCTAATTTCCGCAAAAACAGTCCGGCATTGCAAACAGGTAAATTGATGCAGTTTGTGCCACAGGATGATATTTATGTTTATTTCCGTTACAATGCCGAACCAAAAGGCTCCATAATGGTTATTGTAAACAATACAGAGAAAGATAAAACATTAAATACCGATCGCTTCGCCGAAAGAACAACAGGAATTACTTCCGCTAAAAACGTAATTACCGGCGAAAACATCGAATTTAAAAACATTAAAGTGCCCGCTAAAACAACGTTGGTACTGGAATTAAGGTAGGTGAAAGGTAAAAGGTTGAAGGTATAGGGCTTACATCTCGATACTTAATACTTTCGTCTTGATACCCAATACTAATTACCCGATACTAAAATAACACAATGCAAGATAACACCCACTCAGAACCTTCAGCCTTAAACCTTACACCTTCAGCCTCAATAAAGGCCTGTCTTTTCGACCTCGATGGTGTCCTGGTAGATACTGCGGTTTACCACTATAAAGCCTGGAAACGTTTGGCCAATACCATGGGTTTCGATTTTACTGAAGAGCAGAACGAGCAGTTAAAAGGCGTTAGCCGCGTAGAAAGTTTGAATAAAATTCTGGCCTGGGGCAGCGTAGAGAAAACAGATGCTGAGAAAGAAGAACTGGCTACTTTAAAAAACAGCTGGTATGTAGATATGATTACCAAAATGACACCTGCTGAAGTTTTACCCGGAACAGTTGATTTTTTAACCGAAATACACAAAGCAGGCTATAAACTGGCATTAGGCTCTGCAAGCAAAAACTCAGGCATTATTTTAGAAAAAACAAATTTGGCCCATTTCTTCGATGAAATTGTAGATGGGAATATGGTAACCAAATCGAAACCCGATCCCGAGGTATTTTTAAAAGGAGCCGAACTTTTAGGTTTTAAACCCGATGAATGTGTGGTTTTTGAAGATGCCGTAGCAGGTGTAGAAGCAGCAAAAAGAGGTGGAATGAAAGCCATCGGTATCGGCGAAAAAAGCGTACTCACCCAGGCAGATGTGGTAGTAAGCGGATTAGATAAATTAACAGTTAAAGATTTAGAGAATTTATAGGTTTAAGGTGTAAGGTTTAGGGGTCATCATCTCAAATCTCACTACTCAATACTAATTATGAAAAACTACATTAAAGCAGATGAGTGGAATATTATCGAAGAAGGCTTTGATCCACATTTAAATAAAATTTCGGAAAGTATTTTCAGCCTGGGCAATGGTCGCATGGGGCAACGTGCCAATTTTGAAGAAACTTATACCGGAGAAACCCTGCCGGGCAATTATGTTGCAGGTGTTTATTATCCTGATAAAACCCGTGTGGGATGGTGGAAAAATGGTTATCCTGAATATTTTGCAAAAGTGTTAAATGCAGCAAACTGGGTAGGCATCGAAGTAAAAATCGATAATGAAATTCTGGATCTGGCGACTGCCGAAGTGAGCGATTTTAAACGTGTGCTGAACATGCATGCCGGATATTTAGAGCGTACTTTCACAGCAAAATTAAAAAGTGGTAAAACCCTAAAAGTTAAATCGACACGTTTTTGCAGCATTGCCGACGATGAAGTGGGTGCCATCCGTTACAGCATTACCCCTTTAAATTTCGAGGGTAAATTAACGTTAACACCTTTTATTGATGGCGATGTTAAAAATCAGGATAGCAATTACGATGAAAAATTCTGGGATATGGTTGCTGATGAAATTTCAGGAACAGAAGCTTACATTAAACTAAGAACAAAGAAAACTGAATTTGAGGTTTGCACCGGAAGTAACATCGAACTGTATAAAGGTGAAGAAAAATTAAGTGTCAATCCTTCAGATGTCCGCAAAGAGAAATTTGTAGGACAAACTTTTTCGGTGGAGGTAAAAGCAAACGAAGAAATCACTCTGGTTAAAATCGCGGCTAATTTATCTTCAGAAAATTATCCAAAAGAGTCACTTTTAAAAGAAACCAAATCGGTAATTGCCAAAGCATCTGCCAAAGGTTTCGATACTTTATTAAAAGAGCAAACCGAAGCCTGGGTAACCAAATGGGAAGAAAGCGATATCATTATTGAAGGTGATGTTTCTGCACAACAAGCGATCCGTTTTAATATTTTCCAGCTTTTCCAAACTTATACCGGTAAAGATGATCGCTTAAATATCGGTCCGAAGGGTTTTACAGGCGAAAAATACGGAGGCTCTACTTATTGGGATACTGAAGCTTATTGTGTGCCTTTTTACCTGGCCACAGCACCACAGGAAGTAAGTAAAAACCTGTTGGTTTACCGTCATAAACAATTGGGTAAAGCCATCGAAAATGCAGCAAAGTTAGGTTTTAAAGATGGTGCAGCGCTTTATCCGATGGTAACGATGAACGGTGAAGAATGCCATAACGAGTGGGAAATTACTTTCGAAGAAATCCACCGTAATGGTGCTATCGCCTTTGCCATTTTTAATTACATCCGTTATACCGGCGATGAAAGTTACCTGTCTGATTTCGGTTTAGAAGTATTGATCGGTATTGCCCGTTTCTGGAAACAACGTGTAAACTGGAGCAACGATAAACAGCAATATGTAATGCTTGGCGTAACCGGACCAAATGAGTACGAAAACAACGTCAATAATAACTGGTATACCAATATTTTGGCTACGTGGTGTATGAAATATGCCACTGAAGCAGCTAAAATTATAGAAATACAACAGCCGGAAAAATATAACAGCTTGCTAAAAAGTTTAAATTTCGATCAAAAGGAATTTGCTGATTGGGCTGATATTATCGAAAAGATGTATTATCCGCAGGATGAAAAACTAGGCATTTTCTTACAACAGGATGGTTATTTAGATAAAGAACAAACTTTAGTTAAAGATTTGCCTGCCAGCGAAAGACCGATTAACCAAAAATGGAGCTGGGACAGGATTTTACGTTCGTGTTTTATTAAACAGGCCGATGTTTTGCAGGGACTGTATTTCTTTGAAGAAGATTACGACCTGGATACCCTGAAACGCAACTTCGATTTTTATGAGCCACGTACCGTACACGAAAGTTCATTATCACCCTGCGTACACAGTATTTTGGCCGCCAAATTAAACGATGAAGCACGAGCTTACGAGTTTTATTTACGCACCGCCCGTTTAGATCTCGACGATTATAACAACGATACCGAAGATGGTTTGCACATTACTTCAATGGCTGGCACATGGATGAGCGTAGTGGAAGGTTTTGCGGGTATGCGTGTTCGTGATGGTAAACTGCAGTTTAATCCTTTCTTACCTGAAAAATGGAAATCATTCTCCTTTACCATCGGTTTTAGGGGAGCAACCTTAAAAATCAATATTACCGAAAACGGCATCAGCATTAAAAACAATGCAGCTGTTGATTTAGAAATCGGTATCAGAAATCAGGTTTATAAATTGGCCGGGAATGCCGAAATTGAAGTAAATAACGGCGAGTTGGTATGAGAAAGGTAAAGGGTGTAAAGGTTGAGGGTAGAGGGTTAAAATCTAAAACTTTATCTGGTGGAGGATGTTATTCTGCTCAAAGCTTATCCGTTTTTGGAAGCAATAAAGCATGGCTATCTGCACTTTTTTTTACCTTTACAATACTCTCTCTATCATCCTTTGCACAAAAAACGCGTACAAAAATGAACGATAAACAGATCGTTATATATCAGTTACTGCCCCGTTTGTTCGGGAATAAAAATACCACCAATATCCCTTACGGTACCATTGAACAAAATGGTTCGGGTAAGTTTAACGATATCACCGATAAGGCGCTCGATGGCATCAAAGCGCTTCACGCCAATTACGTTTGGTATACCGGTGCCATTGCCCATGCCAGCTTAACCGATTATTCTGCTTATGGAATCAAGGTTGATGATGCCGATGTGGTAAAAGGCAGGGCAGGTTCGCCTTATGCCATCCGCGATTATTACGATGTGGATCCTGATTTAGCCGTTGATGTTAAAAACAGGATGAAAGAGTTTGAGGCCTTGGTTAAAAGAACACATGCCAAAAACTTAAAGGTTTTGATCGATTTTGTGCCCAACCATGTCGCCAGGAGTTATCATTCTTATGCAAAACCGGATGGCGTAATTGATTTTGGTGCTCAGGATGAGGTAACCAAAGCATTTAGTCCGAAAAACGATTTTTACTATATTCCAGATCAGGCTTTAGTGGTTCCAGCCAACGGACAAAAAACGCCACTTTCGGCACTTCAGGATAGTAAGTTTGAGGAGAATCCGGCAAAAGCTACCGGTAACAATGTGTTTTCTGCCCAGCCTAAATACGACGATTGGTACGAAACGATTAAGTTAAATTATGGGGTAGATTATCAAAATGGGGAGAAACAATATTTTGATCCAATTCTGCCGGTTTGGCTTAAAATGCGTGATATTTTAATCTATTGGACAAATAAGGGGGTTGATGGTTTCAGATGCGATATGGCCGAAATGGTTCCCATTGCATTTTGGAACTGGGTAATTCCACAGGTTAAAAAAGTGAACCCCGATCTGATTTTCCTTGGAGAAGCGTACAACCCAAAAGTGTACAAACAATATTTAGACGAAGGTAAATTTGATTACCTGTACGATAAAGTAGGTTTATACGATGGACTTAAAAAATTAATCAGAAATGAACCAACTGCAGATGTAGCAGCGATTAAATACGTGTGGCAGGTAGAAAGTGCTGGTTTTGGCAAACACATGTTGCGCTTTTTAGAAAATCACGATGAAGAACGCATTGCATCGGCAGGATTTGCAGGTAAAGCTGAACTGGCTTTACCTGCAATGGTTGTTTCGGCAACGCTGGGCGCTGGTCCGGTAATGCTTTATTTCGGACAAGAAGTTGGTGAGCCTGGCAAAGGACAGGAAGGTTTTGGCGGCGACGATAACCGCACCACGATTTTTGACTATTGGGGTGTGCCTGATCACCAGAAATGGATGAACGGCGGATTGTTTGATGGAGGAAAATTAAGCACTTCCCAACAAAATTTAAGGGCTTATTATCAGCAATTGCTAAAAGTAACTTCAACAAGTGATGCGGTAATTAATGGCGAAATCTATGAAGTGCCTGTTACCGGGAACATGAATAAGCGCATGTATGCTTTTATCCGTTACTCTGGCAAGCAACGTTTACTGGTTGTGGCCAATTTTGATCGGACAGAAACTTTAACTGCTAACATCGAAATTCCCGATCAGATTTTAAAAGTTAAAAGTTCATCGCCGGTTACAGATCTGCTAACAGATAAAAAATTAAATATCCCAGCGGGAACAAGTATACCTGTAACCTTGGCGCCAGTTAGCGCACAGGTGATAGAATTTTAAAATAATTAACCACAGAGCACACAAAGTAAAGGCACTGAGAAACACAAAGCATATTTTAACTCAGTGCACTCTGTGTATAACTCGGAGCCCTCTGTGGTAAAAAAACTAAACCAGATATAATGACGTTAAAAACAATATTCGAGAACCCCAAATTAACACTCGCACAGATCATTAATATGAGCGTTGGGTTTTTCGGGATCCAGTTCGGTTGGGATTTACAAAGGGCCAACATGGGGCGTATTTACGAAAACCTGGGCGCCAATCCCGATCAGGTTCCATTATTGTTTTTGGCAGCACCTTTAACCGGATTGCTGGTTCAGCCTGTTATCGGTTACCTGAGCGACCGCACCTGGCATCCGAAATGGGGTAGAAGAAGACCTTATTTCATGATTGGTGCCATTGTGAGCAGTATTGCGCTCATTTTTATGCCGCATAGCAGTGCCTTGTGGATGGCTGCCGGATTACTTTGGATCCTGGATGTTTTTGGAAACATTGCCATGGAACCTTTCCGCGCTTTTGTTACCGATAAATTGCCCGATAGCCAGGTGAACCGTGGTTTTATTATGCAAAGCATGATGATCGGTTTAGGTGGGAGTGTTGCTTCAGCTTTGCCATGGATCATGAACAATGTTTTCCATTTAACCAATACTGCAGAAAAGGGCAATATCCCTGAAAATGTAAAATTCTCTTTTTATATCGGTGCATTTTTCTTTTTCGCCGCGGTACTGTGGACGGTTTTTACCACTAAAGAGTATCCACCACAGGATGTAGATTTTAAAGAAAAAGTAAAAGAAAGCAACAAAGGTTTTGGTGGAGGAGCACGTGAAATTTTTCATGCTTTAAGGAACATGCCTAAAAGAATGCAGATTGTTTCTTTGGTACAGTTTTTTACCTGGCCAGGTTTGTTTTTAATGTGGTTTTATTATACAACGGCAGTAGCAGTTAATGTTTTTGGCGGTAAAGATGCTGCCGATCCGGTTTATGCGCATGGAGCAGATTTTGGTAGTTTAACCCTTGCCTATTATAGCGTAATTACTTTTCTCTTCGCATTGGTTTTGCCAAAAATTGCCGATACACTGGGACGTAAAACCACGCATGCATTGTGTTTAATTTGTGGCGCAATCGGTTTGATCAGTGTGGCCTGGGTACATGATAAAAACATGTTGTATTTGTGTATGACGGGCGTAGGGATTGCCTGGGCCAGCATACTTTCTATGCCTTATGCCATGTTAAGCGGATCGTTACCCAAAGATAAAATCGGGATTTACATGGGTATCTTCAATTTCTTTATCGTATTGCCAGAAATTATCGCTTCGCTCGGTTTTGGCTGGCTCATGCGTAACGTACTCAATAACGATAGGCTTTTGGCTGTGCAATTGGGCGGTGGATTAATGATTTTGGCCGCAATAATCTGTTATTTATTTATCCGTGAACCAAAGAAAACAGATGAAGTTTTGACTTCTAAACTGGAAGTAGAAGAAAATAGATCGGTCTAAAATTATCCGTCGTCTTTGCCCATATTCCGTGGTTTGTGTCCCCACAGACCACTAGCGAGGATTTCGGCCTGTGAGGACACAGACCGAGGCGGAGAAAATAGATCGGTCTAAAATTATCCGTCGTCTTTGCCTATATTCCGTGGTCTGTGTCCTCACAGACCACTAGCGAGGACTTCGGCCTGTGAGGACACAGACCGAGGCGGAGAAAATAGATCGGTCTAAAATTATCCGTCGTCTTTGCCTATATTCCGTGGTCTGTGTCCTCACAGACCACTAGCGAGGACTTCGGCCTGTGAGGACACAGACCGAGGCGGAGAAAATAGATCAGTCTAAAACACTACTCCATGGTCTGTGGGGACACAGACCGAGGTACATAAAATATTTATTTTCAGTGCGCTCTGTGATAACTCGGTGTTCTCTGTGGTAAAACCAATAATAATCTCTAACCAAATGAAAAAAATAATTAACCGCCTTGGTTCGTGTCTGCACGAAACAAAAAGAGTCAAAACCATTGTTTGCCTATTGCTATTGGTAACAGCATGTAGTACGGCCTGTAAAAAAGCGTCAGATGGTGGTTTAGAACCTACGCCAACTGATCAAAAAACTGATCTGCCCGCAGGAGCCAAAGATGGTGTGGTGTTTATCAATAACGGAACATCGGCCATTGTAACCCTGTATGCGCCCAATAAAAAATCAGTCGCACTGATCGGCGAATTTAACAATTGGTCTACCAGCTCAACGCCGATGAAAAACACGACCGATGGAAATTACTGGTGGATCCAGATCGATAATTTAAATCCAGCTGCAGAATATGCCTATCAGTTTTATGTAGATGGAGACCTGAAAGTAGCCGATCCGTATTGCGAAAAAGTGCTTGATCCGGATAATGATCAATATATCTCTGCTGCTACTTACCCAAACCTTAAAGCTTACCCAACAGGTAAAACCACAGGAATTGTGAGTGTGATGCAGGCCAATCAGCCCGTTTACACGTGGAAGAATAGCAGCTTTACACGTCCCGATAAAAATAACCTGGTGATTTATGAATTGCTGGTCCGCGATTTTACCACCGATCATAATTATGCATCAACCTTGGCCAAACTCGATTATTTAACTGGTTTGGGTATCAATGCTATAGAATTAATGCCGGTAAATGAATTTGAAGGGAATTTAAGCTGGGGTTATAATCCTTCGTTTTATTTTGCCCCCGATAAATATTACGGTACTAAAACCGCGCTACAAAACTTTATTGATGAATGCCATGGCCGTGGCATTGCCGTAATTATGGATATGGTATTAAATCACTCTTTCGGTCAATCGCCAATGGTACAATTGTATTTTGATGGTACTAAACCAACCGCTTCAAGTCCTTGGTTTAATGTTGATGCGAAACATCCATTCAATGTGGGTTACGATTTTAACCATGAAAGTTCGGCCACTAAAAAATTTTCGAAAGATGTGATGAAATTTTGGATGCAGCAATATAAAATTGATGGTTTCCGTTTCGATCTTTCAAAAGGTTTTACGCAAAAGCAATCAACAGATGATGCGCAGTTTAGGTTATACGATGCCAGCCGTATTGCGATATGGAAAGATTACAATGCTTTTATCAAAAGTGTAGATGCCAATAATTTTTATGTGATTTTAGAACATTTTGCCGAAGAATCAGAAGAAAAGGTATTGGCTGATGACGGCATGATGCTTTGGAACAACCTCAATTACAATATGAACGAGGCTACAATGGGTTGGCTGGATAATTCCAATTTTCAATGGGGCTTTTATGCCAATCATGGCTTCACGAAATCTGATGGTCTGGTTACCTATGGCGAAAGTCATGATGAGGAGCGCTTAAACTTTAAAAACATCACTTATGGAAATGCTTCAGGCAGTTATGTAATTAAAGGAAACCTGGCCACCTCCTTAAAAAGAGAAGAACTTGCAGCAGCATTTTTGTTCAGTATCCCCGGGCCGAAAATGGTTTGGCAGTTTGGAGAGCTGGGTTACGATATCAATATCGATTTTAACGGAAGAACCGGAGAAAAACCCATTAAATGGGATTATTATAGCGATCCAAATCGCAAGGCATTGTACGATGCTTATGCAAAATTTATCCGGTTAAAAAAGAACAACAGCATTTTTAATTCAGCCAGTTCAACTTATAACCTTGCGGGAGCAATTAAATACATCAAGTTAAGCGAAGGAGGCAATACCGTTGTGGTAGTTGGTAATTTTGATGTGGTGAGCCAAACGGCCAATATCGATTTCGGAATGGCTGGCGCCTGGGTTGATGCCGTTGGGAACAGCGTTAACCTTTCGGGCAGTACGTACACTAAAACACTGGCGCCTGGTGAATATCATATTTTTAGTAAAATTGCTTTAAAGTAATTTTATTTACAAACCTCGCAGGTTTTAAAAACCTGCGAGGTTTAAAGTATTCGGATTATTCCCCGCGCCTCGGTTCGTGTCACCACGAACCGAAACTTAAAATTATTCCATTTCTGCCAACAAACCTTTCAATCTTTTTAAGTACTGGCCAAAATACAGATTGAATGAATACCTGCTCACTACATAATGTACGGCTATTACACCAGCGTAAATCAATAAACGCAGGGGCAATATGATCGATTTCATAATCTCTATTCCATATATTAAACCCATATTGTTGTTTTGGATCAATAACTCTGTAACTACAACCAATATCAAAATTGCTGCCCTCGTAAGGTTAAGGTAGAGATTGTTATTATAGATCAACTGTTTTACCTTTCTCTGGAAATCGTTTTTAACAGCACCTTCATTATTTTCCAGGTTATTGATCAGTTTAAGGTTGAAATAATAATAAATGGTAGTTAATGGAAGTACGATAAATGCAATCCAAACCAATAACTGTTTTTTCATATCGGGTACGGTGGCGGTCATTACGGCTAAAAAGACAATCAGTAGGGGCAATGTAATCAATTGTCTTTTCAACATTGCTTTCAGATTGCTAAGCGGCGATTCCATTTCTTTCTTGGTGGCTGTTACAATATCAAATTCATTTCGGTTTAAATCAACCGAAACACTGTTCCAGCTGCTTTTTAAATTATCTAGTTCCATATTATTTATTGTTGGTAAAGGTTCTTAATTTGTCTTTTATACGGTTCATTTTTACCCTGAGTGTGGCATTACTGATGCCTAAAATTTCTTCCATTTCATCATACGATTTATCTTCCAGGTACAGCATCACAATCGATTTTTCTACATCGTTTAATTGGTGGATGGCGGCATATAGCTGTTGATGCTGTTCTTCCTTCAGTCCGATGTTTTCCTCATAGGGTATCTGAATGTTTTGCAGCTCAACATCGCTGGTTTGGATGTTGCGCTTCTGTTTGCGGAAATTGGTAAGTGCAGTATTAATTGCAATGCGGTACAGCCAGGTGCTAAATTTAGCTTCGCCCCTAAATTTGGGGTACGATTTCCAAAGCTGGATGATAATGTCCTGATACAGATCCTGGATATCATCGTGGATGTTTGCATACATGCGGCAAACTTTATAAATCAAAAGTTTATAATCTTTTAATTTTGTTTCGAATTCTATTTCTAAATCTGTTTTTTTCAAAATCTAATTTTTGCTGGATAAGTATGTCATTTTGAAAAAATGTTACAGGATTAAAAATTTTTATGCAAATAGGCAGAGAAATTTGTCTGCATCAAAATCGGTAGGTAATAATCTTATTGTTTTTAGTTAATATTGCGATAACAACTAACAACTTAATGGATAATAAATTAGCGCATCACTTATTATGGGAACGATTACGGACTGGCGATAAAGATGCGTTTTTTGATCTCTATGCGGCACTTTATTATCCATTGGTTAATTTCGGGATCAGGGTTTGTGCCGATGCCGATACGGCCAGCGAAGCCACCGACCTGGTTTTTACCACCATTTGGGAAAAACATGAAAGTTTAACCCGTGTTGACAATGTTGAAGCTTACCTGCGCACTTTCCTTAAGAGGAAATTACTAAGGATCCTCGAAAGAAAACGCAAAATTAATGATGCCCTTTTTAATGCCGGGGCCGATGGCGATTGGATGGAAATGAGTTACGAGGAGTTTATTGTAAAGGTGCAAAGCGACGAACTGGTACAGCACCAACTCAAAAATGCATTGGAAAAGCTCACTTTTCGCCAGAAACAACTGATCCATTTAAAGTTTTTCGAAGGCTTAAGTTATGAACAGATTGCGGAACAAAGCAACCAGACCATTAAAACCGCCTATAACACTATTTATGATGCACTAAAAATCCTGAGAAAGGAATTTAACGCATAAAATTTACTAGTATCGTCATTTCGACCGCAGTGGAGAAATCTAATAGACAGAAAAATTTTCTAAATCTTTTCCTGCTAAAACGTAGTTTAATTGAGGGATGTTTTTGTTTTGAAAACGAACATTCCTGTCTCCATGGGTTACTGTAGCCCCGTTATACACTTCAATCTTTTTATTGCAATTTAACACTACAGGCAATATGTATAGTTTAATGGTGATTATAGGCAATAAAAAGGATTTCCGTTACTACCGGGTTTAGGGAATTAAGTTTGTAGTTCTTGGCGGCCTAATCATTCTGCACCCTACAACCCTCAATAGTAATACAACCCGGGCCATCTAAACCTGATAGCAGCGGGCATCCCGATTTTTCATCGGGATAAAGCGGAAAGCAGGAGCATTTTTTGCTAAATGCTGGTGTTCTTGCTTTCCAAAAAAATGTGCTTAACTATTTTTGAGACTGATAAATCAGCCCTTTTAACTTCAAAATCTGCATTCTTACAAATTAAATTTCTTCATTCTACTGGCATTCAGGGCATATATTCCGTCGTGTTAAAAAAAAGTTAAAATTTCCTTAGGAAAAAGTAAAGCTTTTGGGCACTGATATATAAAAGGCAAAAAGAATGGTTGATAGAAGTAAATTCAATGCAGAAGACTTTCTTGTTGATAGCACTTTCCAGCAATACTGCGCTGGAACGGATAAGCTATGCATTGGATATTGGGAGAAGTACATTAATGCACACCCTGAACAGGTGGAAGTAATTGCAGAGGCAAAAAAGCTTTATGTGATATTGAGCGGAAACAAACGTCCGCTGGCGAAACAGGTAGAACACTTTAAGGAAAATATGTTTCCAGCCACTGAAGACAAGGTGATTAAACTGAAGCGTTATTTATGGGTAAAAATTGCCGCAGCCATAGTTTTGGTGCTTGGAGGGGTTCTAGTTTATAACACGTATTATAAAAGCACCGGTATAAATAACATTGTACCCGGGGTTTACACTTTCTCCACAAAAAATGGTGAACGCAAAAAAATTATATTGCCCGATGGTACCTCGGTGCTGTTAAACGCCATGAGTATTTTAACCCTTGCTAAAGATTTTAATGATAAATACCGCGAAGTTACTTTAACCGGTGAAGCATTTTTTGATGTAAAACACAATAAGGAAAGACCTTTTAAAGTACATACCAACGATTTTAACATCAATGTACTGGGTACTGCTTTTAATGTAAAAGCTTATCCGGATGAAATTAGCTCTGAAGCAACTTTGATCCGCGGTTTAATTACCATGGAAGGGGTAAACGGAAATGGTGGCGTAATTACCTTAAAGCCAAGTCAGAAGGTTACGTTTTACAAAGTTATAACTCAACAGGAAAAAAACAGGTTGGTTAAGCCTGTAACGCCACAGCCAGAAATAACCATTAACCATTACACCAGAATAAAGGATAGTACCATCGTAGAAACTGCCTGGACGCAAAACCGGATCGAAATTTACGATCAGAATTTTGATGAGATTAAAAACGTGCTCGAGAAATGGTATAACGTAGAGATTAGCTTTACTGACCCGGCGCTGGAGAAATACCGTTTTACGGCAACCATTACCAACGAGAGTATTGAAGAAGTATTACACGCATTAAAAGCAACCGAAAATAATTTTAAATATGAGATAAAGGGAAAACAGGTAATCATCTCAAAATAGGAAGAAAAAAGGACGGTGTTGGAGCACCGCCCTCTTGAATTTCTTTTTTGATCAATTAATGGCAGATTATGCGCAAACAGATTGCTGCCAAGAACTTATGCAACCAAAAAAAACAAAAATATGATTTATTATTACTTACTGCAAGGGCGCCCAAAATATAAAGCGCTCCTAAAATTCATTATGCTAATGAAACTAGCCTGTATTATGGTTTTCATTACCTGCCTTAATGTTTCCGCATCGGTTTTTTCGCAGGAAAAAATTTCTTTAGATGTTAAGAAAACAAAACTGGCCAGGGTTTTACAGATTATTGAGCAGCAAAGCAGTTACCATTTTGTTTACAGCTCTTCTTACGTTCCTGTTAATAAGGATGTGAGCATTACGGTAACCAATACTTTGGTTACCGACGTTTTGGCAGCCATTTTAAACAGAACCAACCTGAAATATTCTGTTTCTGATGGTGGCTTAATTGTCATTAGCAAAAATAAAGAAGTCCCCATTTCCGGAACTGTAAAAGATGCACTTGGAGGTGCTTTGCCTGGTGCAACGGTTAGGGTTAAAGGAACAGGAATCGGCACCTCTACCGATGTTAATGGTAAATTTACCCTAAATGCCCCCGAAAATGCAATTTTGGTGGTTTCTTATGCCGGTTTTCAGACAAAAGAAGTGGCCATCGGCTCTCAGACCAGTATCAACATCATTTTAACAGAAGATACCAAACAACTTACCGATGTGGTGGTTACGGCTTTGGGCATTAAAAAAGAAAGAAGGGCATTAGGCTATTCGGTTACGCAGGTGAGTGGCGAAACCTTAACCCAGGCCAGGGAAAATAATGTAGCCAACTCGTTAGTAGGAAAAGTGGCTGGTTTAGATATCAGCTCAACATCAGGTGGTGTGGGCGCGGCAACCAGCGTAACCATCCGCGGGGTTTCTAGCTTAAGCCAAACCAATCAACCGTTATACGTAATTAATGGCGTACCCATGGAGAATAAGCCTGTAGGTTTAAATAATCTGAATGGTAATGGCAACTCGGGTAGTCAATATGATAACGCACCCGATTTAGGCGATGCCGTTGGAAACTTAAACCCTGATGATATTGAGAGTATTTCTGTACTAAAAGGTGCCGCTGCCGCTGCTTTATATGGTTACCGTGCAAAAGCCGGGGTGATTCTGATTACCACGAAAAGTGGAAAGGGCAACAGCATCGAATTTAACACCAATTATGTTGCAGAACAGGTTATGGACAGAACCAATTGGCAATATGTTTACGGACAGGGCGCTAATGGGGTAAAACCGACTGATGCCGCTGCCGCTGCACAGGTGGGCGGATCGAGCTGGGGTGCAAAATTAGATGGATCCAATGTGGTTCAGTTTGATGGGGTAAGCAGACCTTATAGTGCACAGAAAAATAATATTGAAGATTTTTACCGCACAGGTGGCACATGGTCTAATACCCTTGCTTTAAACAAAAGTTTTGATGGCGGTACCATCCGTTTATCTGCCAACGATGTACATAACAATTCAGTTGTGCCAAATTCTGGTTTAAACAGACAATCTTTTAACCTGGTCGGTACTTTTAGCCCAATTAAACGATTAACCATTGATGCCCGCATGAACTATATTTTAGAGCAGGCTAAAAACAGACCGATGGTATCAGATGGTGCAGGTAATGCCAATTATAATGTGGCTTTTCTACCAACCAGTGTAAGTGTAAAAAACCTCGATCCATGGAAAGATGCCAATGGAAATGAAATTCAGTACAATAAAGGCAATGCTTATGCAACCAACCCCTGGTTTGCAGCAAACGAATTTGTAAACGATACCAAACGCGATCGTTTGATCAGTTCTTTTAATGCCCGCTATACTTTTGATAATGGTTTGTTTGTACAAGGACGTGCTGGTCGCGATGCTTATAACGACACCTATAAAAATGTGGTGCCATCAGGTACAGCTTATTATGCTCCTGGTAAAATTGTAGAGCAGGCCACCAAATTTGCAGATGTTAATGTCGATGTATTAATCGGTAAGCCTTTTAAAGTAGATGAAGATTTCTCTATCACCCCTAATATTGGTGCCAGTTACCGCAGAACAAGTGTAACTCAAACCACCAACAGCGGATCTGATTTTGCCGTATTCGGCGTTTATAACATTCTAAATGCTAAAAATAAATCGGTGGCTTATGTGGCATCCGAAGCCGAAACACAATCGGTATATGGTACTTTAGAACTTGCCTATAAAGATATTTTATATTTAACCGGTAGCGGACGTACCGACTGGTTTTCTACTCTCGCTACCCCAGGGAAAAACAATGATTTAGATGTGATTTATCCTTCCATTAGTGGTTCATTTGTTTTCTCAGAACTTTGGAAACCATCTTTCTTAAGTTTTGGTAAAGTTAGGGCTGGTTATGCAGTGGTTGGTCAGGCAACAGATCCTTATCAAACTTTGTTAACCTATAGCTTAAGAAGTGAAGTTTTAAACGGATTGCCATTGGGTACCATTTCGAACGTAAACATCCCTAATTCTGCATTAAGAGCGTCAAAAGCATCCGAATTGGAAATCGGAACAGAAATGCGCTTCTTAGGAGATCGTTTAAATCTCGATTTTACCTGGTACAAAAAGATATCTAAAGATGAAATTACTTTTGTAACCACATCTACATCAACTGGTTATAGTGGTGCGGTTTTAAACTCTGGTAAAATTCAAAATAAGGGAGTAGAGTTGTTATTATCGGGTCAGGTGGTAAAAAACAAAGATTTCGTATGGACTTCTTCTTTAAACGGATCATATAACGACAATAAAGTAATCTCACTTGCTGATGATGTTACCTCAAATCTTATTGCCACTTCAAGATCTGGTGTTGGCTTTTTGCAGAATATCCCGGGCAAAGCCGCCTCTCAGGTAATGGCTTACGATTATAAATATGATGCTTCAGGAAATGTTATGCTGGGTGCAAATAACGCTCCACAGCGTGGCGACCTGGTTGCTTATGGTTCTGCTTATAACAAATGGTTTGCGGGCTGGAACAACGAGTTCAATTATAAAGGTGCAACCCTGTCTTTCCTGATTGACGGTAAGTGGGGTGGAAAAGTATTCTCTGCAACTGATTATTATGGTTATGTATTCGGGTTACACCAGGCTACGCTCGAAAACCGCGAGGCATTGGGTAACACCGCCGCAACTTACTATCAGCTATCGGCAGATAATGTGTCTAATAAATTTGTGCAGGATGCAAGTTTCATCAAGTTCAGGCAAATGACCCTGGGGTATAACTTTCCTGCAAAAATGTTCAACAACAAAATACATGGCTTAAATGTGAGTCTTGTAGGCAGGAACCTATTTATCCTGATGAAAAAAACGGATAATATCGATCCTGAATCGAGTTACAACGCAACTTTTCCGGGATTGGAACTGGGTGGCGTGCCTCCGGTTAGAACATTTGGTGTAAACCTTAGTGTGAAGCTTTAATTTTAAACAGACAGAACAATGAAAACGAACATATTAAAAAAATATAGCCTGTTACTTTGTACCGGCATGTTAATGATCTCGGCTTGTACCAAAAATTTCGAGGATATCAATACCAACCCATCTGCTTATGGTGCAGCAACTTTTGATCCCAATTATACGTTAACCACTGCTCAGCTTACCTATACCGGCAGTATCGATTTTGCTTACGATACCTGGAGGGGAAATTTAATATATTCTTCTACCATGATGCAGGGACTTTCTACCGTGGTGAGTTACTGGGCAGGAGATAAATATTTACTAAACGAAGGATATACCGCAGCATACTGGGGCAGCACAACCGTAGGTGCTTATGTAGAGCAGGTTAAACCGATTGTAGATATTGTTGAATTTACAAAAGGATCTCCTAAATATAATAACGTGCGCCAGGTGGCCCGTTTATGGAAAGCACTGATCTTTGAACGTATTACGGATTTATATGGCGATGCACCGTATTCGGAAGCAGGACAAGGTTATTATACCGGTAATCTGGCACCAAAATATGATAAACAACAGGCCATTTATACCGATTTATTAAAAGAAGTGGAAGAAGCCACTAATGCATTGGATGTTAATGGTGATAAAGTTACCGGCGATGCCATTTACAAAGGCGATATCAACAAATGGAAACGTTTTGGGAATACCCTTTTGTTGCGTATTGCGATGCGTTTGACCAAAGTGGATGAAAACACGGCCAAAGCCTACGCCCAAAAAGTGATCGGTAAAACCATGCTCAGTAACGATGATAACGCTTTTGTGAAACATGATGTATCTGGTGCAAGGGTAACGCAGAACAGAAACAGCCAGGTGTTAGCGGGCGATGGTGGTCAGGAAAATTATTATGTTAAATGGTCGCAAACTTTTATCAATAAATTAAAAACGGCGAACGACCCGCGTTTAGTAAAAGTTGCCGTTACAGGCCTTTATCTGGATGAAAACAGTAAAACACAAAATCCCAATTACAGTGCCGATCCGCTTCTGCAAAAAGGAATGCCTAATGGAAAAGACTTAAGCGGTATTGCGGGCAGAGATGTGCGGCAAGATGCTTCTTACACCACGTTTCCGGCTTACTCTTCGCCTAACCCGGCAATGATTAAAAAGGACGGGGTTACTTTTATTTTAACCTATGCCGAAAGCGAATTTTTATTGGCAGAGGCTGCGCAAAGATGGGCAATAGGCGGTTCAGCTGCTACTCATTATGCCAGTGGATTATCTGCAGGTATTACTTTCTTATCACAATATGATGCCAGTTTAGCCATCTCGGGCACCGTAGCTGATGCTTATGCAGCAGCCAATCCTTATGTTGCTGCCAATGGTTTAGAAATGATTAATACCCAATATTGGTTGCATACCTGTACCATGCTCGATTTTTATGAAACATGGTCTAACTGGCGCCGATCCGGATTTCCGGCTTTAACCCCAGTGGTTTATCCAGGTAACGCCACTAATGGTACCATTCCGCGCCGTTTCCCATACCCGGTAGAAGAAGCGGCCAAAAATAACGCCAATTACAAAGCAGCCTCTTCAGCTGTACCTGGTGGTGATAACCTCACTGGCAGGGTTTGGTGGGATAAGTAAAAATAAATCATCCCGATTTATACCTGGCCGGCAGTGCAACATGCATTGTCGGCCTTTTTTATAACCTGATTTTCAAGCAAACGTTTGCGCAGTATTTCTCCTAAAAAACTGATATTGAAAATATTAACTTCGCTATCACAGTGGCATCCCTAACCAAAACCATTGTGTAAATCTTAACCTGTTTAACCAAAGAAAATGAAAAAATCAATCAGCCTATTGGTGGCAACACTTGCTTTTGCCGTTTGCCTGTTCAGTAGTTTTACACCTGCTAAAATTACTGTGGTTCCAAAAAAGACTGCCCTTAAAGGTGTAGTTACAGTTACTAAAAACTTTACAACCAGCAATGGTCTGCCAGCTATTGCTACACTTACCTACACTACCGGGCAGGTTTACTCTGGTATTACGGTAACTATCCAGGGTGAGGGCAATGTTCCGTTAACCAGCGTTTCCCACTCAACCGGTACCATTTATGCCGATCGTTTTGAAGGTTATAAAGCTGGCTCTTACTACGAATATTTTGTAGACCTATTGGTAACCGGCAACCCAACCATAGGCTGGCAGATTGCAGAGGCAAGTGCCGAAGCTGTTGTTATTTAATTATTTAATATAGGTCTACTGCTCCATTTGCAGCAGTTTTTTGCAGAACCGGCATTGCCAAAAGCTTTGCTGGTTTTTTTATGGTAATGACGAATGAAATTCGTTGTTAAAAAAGCCAAAGATTAGCGGATAGTGTCTAATCTGCAAATCTTTAGCAGCCAGAATAAAAATTTGTAGAGCAGAAAGTGTGGAACTGAATGCGCATAGATTAAGCTAACGAATGACGTCAATGGTTACACTGGTTTAATAAAAAACAGGCAATTTAATTAATGCCATCACGTTAAGGGGTTTAATTTCTACAGCTTGTAGATAATTTTCCCCAAATCCAATTGCAGCCAAATCTCTTTGTTTTTTACTTTCAAAAGCAAAATTTTTTCTCTATGAATAAAGATAGTGCTTCTAATTGGCTTGGGAGCTATATTTAGTTGGTACTCTTAAAATCAGTAGTGATGTAACCTGAAATTATTCTCGCTGGCATTGTATTTGGCTTAGTCTTAAAATACCTAACTAAATACTTTAAATATGAAAAAAATTATCGAAATCTTTAAAAAACCGATTTTGATCATTCTGGCCATGGCCATGATCGTTAATTTGAGCAGTTGTAAAAAAAATGCTGCTGAGATTGAACAGGAAAATCAGTTATCGTTAAAAAATAAACAGTCTGCTTTATCATCCGGAGTGAGCCTACAGAGCCTGATTGCTTATAAAAAAAGTGATCATCAGATAACGGCAGGCTTTTACCGTACCTGGCGTGATAGATCAGTAAGCGGAAATGCCAATGATCCGATTATGACTGAATTGCCTGATAGCTTGGATGTAGTAATTGTGTTCCCGGACTACACCCCAGCTGATTCTCCTTTTTGGACAAAGCTAAAAGATGTTTATATTCCATACCTGCGTGCAAGAGGAACGAAGGTTCTCATTACAGGGTCTTTAACTATGCCAGCAGGTGCAAGCCAAAATGCTGCTGGGTACGCCGCCGCAGCTAAATCAATAATGGATAACACGGTTAATAAATATGGCTTAGATGGCTACGATATCGATATTGAACACAATGTTGCGGGAGCTGAGTTAACAGAGAAGACAGGGATTTATATAGCGTTATCTTCCTATCTTGGCCCAAAATCTAAAACAGGAAAATTACTTACCTACGATACTAACCAAAATGGCGCTACCGCTTTTTTTAGAAATGTATCTACTATGATTGATTATGTTTGGTTTCAAACTTATGGTAGTGGCACATCTAGGTTTCAAACTGTATGGAATACTTATTCACCTTATATACCATCCAAAAAATTTGTACCTGGATTTTCTTTTTATGAGGAAAATGGCTATCCAGGTAATTATTGGAATGATGTTACTTATCCTCAGAACGGGACAGGGCGTGCATATGATTATGCAAGATGGCAACCATCAACAGGGCCTAAAAAAGGAGGGGTTTTTAGCTATGCCATTGATAGGGATGCCCCGCTTACTTCAACAAACGACAATACAATTATTCACCCAAATTTTAAAGTTACCAAAGATTTGATTAAAATTATGAACCCGTAATACTGGAAGTACAGCCAGCATTAGAGATCTTGGTAAAATAATAGTGTTAACTCCATGCCTGCCTTGCCAAAAGCTTTGCTGGTTTTTTTATGGTAACATTTCTAATCAGTTTTTTGATTAACGCCACATTAATTTGATATTTATAGATCAAACCAAACTTTCAATGAAATTCAAATTTATACTTACCACGTTTTTGTGTGCAGGTTTCTTTGTACATGCACAACAGGGGCCAAAAAAGAATCAATCCAAAGAAACCGTAACTGCCACCCAGGTTACTGTTAAAGATGAACCCAAATCATCGGCAAACGAAAGAAACATAAAAGTAGAAAGCTCCGTAATCACCAACCATTCGGTAACGATTGATGGAAAAGCTGCTCCATACAAGGCCACTACCGGTACACTTCCGGTTTGGGACGAAGACGGCAAACCCATTGCCGGCTTATTTTACACCTATTACGAACGTAGCGATGTGCAGAACCGTGATAAAAGACCCTTGGTAATTTCTTTTAACGGCGGCCCTGGTTCTGCATCAGTTTGGATGCACATTGCCTATACCGGTCCGGTGGTGTTAAATATCGATGATGAAGGTTATCCGGTTCAGCCTTATGGTTATAAAAAAAATCCATATTCAATTTTAGATGTTGCCGATATTGTTTACATCGATCCTGTTAATACCGGTTATTCGAGGGCAGTGAGCAAAGATATTCCAACCAATAAATTCTTCGGTGTACGTGCCGATATTAAATACCTGGCCGAGTGGATCAATACCTTTGTAACCCGCAACAACCGCTGGGCTTCGCCAAAATTTTTAATCGGCGAAAGTTACGGTACCACCCGTGTTTCGGGCCTGGCGCTAGAGCTGCAGAACAGCCAGTGGATGTATTTAAACGGCGTGGTGCTGGTATCGCCAACCGAACTGGGTATTGAGCGTAGTGGCCCCGTTGATGCCGCTTTGCGTTTACCTTACTTTGCAGCTACCGCCTGGTACCACAAAGCTTTGGCAGCCGATTTACAGGGCAAAGATTTAACCGCCATGTTGCCCGAAGTAGAAAGTTTTACCATTAATGAGCTCATTCCGGCCATTTCGCAGGGTGGAATGTTAAGCGCCGATAAAAAGAAAGCCATAGCAACAAAAATGGCACGTTATTCTGGCCTTTCAGAAAAGGTGATTTTAGATTATAGTCTCAATGTACCTACCGATTTCTTTTGGAAAGAACTATTGAGGGATAAAGGTTTTACTGTTGGGCGCTTAGATTCGCGCTACCGCGGCATCGACAAAATGAGCGCTGGCGAAGGGCCAGATTATAATGCTGAACTAACTTCCTGGTTGCATTCGTTTACCCCGGCCATTAATATGTACATCCGCAACGAGCTAAACTACAAAACCGATTTAAAATATAATATGTTCGGCGCTGTGTATCCCTGGGATAAAACAGGAGATCAAACAGGTGATAACCTCCGTCAGGCGATGGCACAGAATCCTTACCTGCATTTATTGGTGCAATCGGGCTATTATGATGGTGCCTGCGATTATTTTAATGCCAAATACAGCATGTGGCAGTTAGATGCTGCGGGTAAACTGCAGGATAGAATGAGTTGGGAAGGTTACCGCAGCGGGCACATGATGTATCTGCGTAAAGATGACCTGAAAACGGCAAATAGCCATATCCGCGAGTTTATCAAAAAAGCATTGCCAAAGCCTGGCGAGGCCGCTAAATTCTAAAATTTTAGAGTTGAGAAGTTTCCTATGCACATTGATATTAATTTGTTAACTGTTTTAGGTTTATTGAGCGCAGTTGTAGTGCAATAATTAATGTTCGTCGCTTTATACTCCGATCTTTTTTATTGTACATGTCATGCTGAGGCACGAAGCATCTGTTTCATAGGGGGTGAGATGCTTCGTACCTCAGCATGACAGTATATTTAAGATTGGTACTGTGAAAAATTATCTCCGCTTCATCCGATAGCTATCGGATCAGGGCTAGGTAGGTAGGATGTGGCACGGAAACCCCTCATTGTTAAATTAAATACGTTTCTTTTTTGGAAAAATGAAACGTTCCTACGGAACGAAAAACATGAAATGGTTTTTTTCTGCTACCTAAGAGACGTCCCATCGGGACGACTCATAGGTAGCCAATTGTATAATTGGCGTTTACGTTCCGTTAGGAACGTTTGGTGATAATCCGATGTTATAATCTTCTCGCCCATAGCTGTATCTTCATCAATCTCTTTTAGGCGATGGCACGGAAACCCCTCATCGTTGCAAGAACAGGTGTAATCTAAACCTGATCAGACGGATCCCGATTTTTCATCGGGAGGAGGAAGAGCAGGACGGAACCCAACCCAATAACCACTGAAACTGCTTTCCAAAAAAAGAAATAAATCGTATTTATAACGCTCTTTTATCAGCCTTGCTAAAGCGATTTATTCTCTCCAAAAACGTAAACAAAAAACTGTTGGTTACAAACTAAAAATAATTACTTATTTTTGTGGTTCAATTATGCAGCAGATAAAAACATCATTCGATTTTGAGAAACCTATTGCCGATTTAGTTCAGCAGATAGAAAAGGTTAAGCAAGTTGCCGAAAAAACCAAGGTAGATATGTCTGCCACGTTAGATGAGCTTGATGGTAAATTAGAAGAAACTACCAATAACTTATATAAAAATTTAACCGGTTGGAACAAGGTTCAGATGAGCCGTCACCCTGATCGTCCACAAACCCTTGATTATATTAACATGATCTGCGATGATTTTATCGAGATGCATGGTGATAGAACGGTTAAGGATGACAAGGCGATTATCGGTGGTTTTGCTTCCATCAATGGTCAAACCGTTATGGTTATCGGTCACCAAAAAGGTAAAAATACCAAAGAGCGTCAGTTCCGTAATTTCGGGATGGCTAACCCGGAAGGTTACCGCAAAGCTTTACGTTTAATGCGTTTAGCCGAAAAATTTAACAAACCAGTAGTTTCTTTTATTGATACGATGGGTGCTTACCCAGGTTTAGAGGCAGAAGAACGCGGACAAGGTGAAGCAATTGCCAGAAACCTGTTGGAAATGTCGGTATTACGTGTGCCGATTATCTGTATCGTGGTTGGTGAAGGTGCTTCTGGCGGGGCTTTGGGTATTGGTATCGGCGATAAGGTATACATGTTAGAGCATACCTGGTATTCGGTAATCTCTCCTGAATCATGCTCATCTATTTTATGGAGAAGCTGGGATTTTAAAGAGAAAGCCGCTGAATGTTTGAAATTAACGTCTGACGATATGTTTGGCAACAAACTGATCGATGGAATAATTCCTGAGCCGCTTGGTGGTGCACACCAGGATCCTGAATTAATGGGCAGAACTTTAAAAGATTATATCATTAAAGATTTGGCCGCCTTGGGTAAACTAAAAACTGATAAACTGATCGAACAAAGAATTGATAAATTCTGTGCGATGGGTGTTGTAAACGAATAATCAATAAAAAATGATATTTGAATCCTGTTTGGCTCTGCTGAACAGGATTTTTTTTTGTCAGATAATTAAATTAAAATCTTAAAGTTCTTATCTTAATTTTATTTGGCGAACGTCATTCCCGTGCAGTCGGGAATCTTAATGCATATGCTAGGTGTTAAGATTCCCAATCAAGTTGGGAATGACGACTTATCTAGATAGAATTTGGTAGATAAACAAAAAAGCAGCTACAAATTAATGTAGCTGCTTTACAATCCATTTTCAAAATCCGCTTATTGCTGCGGACCTTGCTGTTGCGGGAAGAAAGCCGAAAGACGGCTCTCTAAAGCATTGAATGTTTTCTGTAGCTTATCGCTCAACTTATCCTGACCAGCCGCTTTACTCGTTTTGATCATTCTGTCTAAATAGTATAAGCCTGTCTGAATATTCTGCGATCCGGTTAAACCTTTTGATTGTGAAATATCGGCAAGGTAGGTAAGTTCTTTATTGATATAATCTCCAGATTTATCCATAATATCATTCGCTCTCGCCGTTTCGCCCAATTTATATAAGTTTTCGGCCATGTAGAACTTCACTACAACGGTACGGATACCGAAGAATTTATCTGTTGGCATTACCGCAAAATATTTATCTACTACTTTCTTCGCTTCATCAATTTTACCATCTTTAATCAGGCTGCCGGTTAAGCTGCTGAAAATGTTGGTGAAAATAAAAGTATCATCTGATGATTGTGGATCTAAATATTTAGCATTTTTCATATTGCCCCACTTAAATTTAGTCATCACGTTGTTGTACATCGCAGGTGTATTCAACTGCTCTGGTTTATCTTCTGATGCTGTTGTATCAGCTTTTAGCGGCAATAAACGTAAAGCTAAACCTTCACTATATAAATACTTGTCTAAACCATTGTATTGCTCAGAAGGTACGGTAGAAGCAAAATAAATAGGACGTTTCCAGTTATTATGTGCAAGAATATCGAACATAGCTAATGTGCCTTTGGTTACATAACCTTTGTTAAACTTCCAATCCATTTCTATTGCTATTTTCGAAGCATCTGCTGCCGGCACCGTTCCGGTACTTACGACTTGTTGCGGATCTATCGTAATTTTAAGGTTTTTGGTTGGCAGGAAGTTAGATTTTGTGCCATCCTGCATCGGTACTTTATCACTCTCATCGTTTGATAGCAATAAATCAACTACGTTTTTAAGCTCAATACTACCCGCAATTTTATAATCATCATACGGCATTACATCTCTTTCGCCCTGTACATATTGCTCAGGTTTCATCGTGATTGGCAATGGTGCCGATTCATTTTGTTTTTGTCTTAAACCATTAATGTACCAATCCGTATCGAATAAACTTAAGTTTACAATACGCACATCCGGACGCACATTTTCTACCTCCTGGATGTACCAAAGTGGGTAGGTGTCATTATCGCCATAAGTAAATAAGATGGCGTTTGGAGCGCACGATTGCAGGTAATCCAATGCAATATCATGTGGAACCAACTTGGTCGAGCGGTCGTGGTCATCCCAGCCCTGCTCGGCCATAATTACCGGAGCAGCCAATAAACCGATAACCGTTGCACCAATGGCGCCTGTGGTTGGGGTTAATTTTTTAAATAGCCATTCCTTAATGGCGAGTGCCCCCAGACCGATCCATATCGCAAAGGCATAAAATGATCCTACATAAGCGTAATCCCTTTCACGAGGTTCTAATGGTTTTTGATTGAGATATAATACAATGGCAATACCTGTAAAGAAGAATAATAAAGCCACTACACCAGCATCTTTCTGGTTGCGTTTGAAATGCCAAAGCGCACCGATAATGCCCATTATTAAAGGTAAGAAGAAGAAACGGTTATAAGCTTTATTGTCGACAGTTGATGGCGGTAAATGACTTTGATCGCCTCTCAACATGGCATCAATCGGTTTAATACCGCTGATCCATTCCCCTTCAAAACCACTTCCCTGACCTTGTTCGTCGTTCTGACGGCCAACAAAGTTCCAGAAGAAATAACGCATATACATGTAACCGATCTGGTAACTGGCCAAAAAGCCAACATTATCAACCAGGTTAGGATTTTTTGAATCATCTAAATGCATCCATTCTTTGTAAAAACTCGCATGTCTCGCATCATCACTGTACATACGTGGCAACAAAGTATTGTTGTTATACTCATAGTCGGTTTTTTTACCTGCTACTTCATATTTGTCTTTACCTTTTCTCCAGATGGTTTTTCCTTCGGTTACACCTGTTCTTTCTGAGTTGTAATTAGGACCGTAACCTAGTGGCCTATCGCCATATTGTTCACGGTTGAGGTAACTTAAGAAAGAGAAAGCATCTTTAGGAGCACTGTTATTTAAGTTAGGATCAGCTTTGGCCCTGATGATGATCATCGAGAATGAGGCATAACCGAAAATAATCAATACAACAGAAAGTAAACCTAAGTTTAATAATTTCTTTTGGTGTTTGATGGAATAACGGATCCCCCAAACCAGAGCACCGATTAATAAAATAGCGAAGAATAAAACGCCAGTTCCAAAACCAAGACCTAAGGTGTTTACAAAGAAAAGATCAAAATAAGCACCGAATGAAACCAAATATTGGATAATACCATATTGGATTACCGCTAAGATCAGGATACCCACAATAAGGGTTTTGAAAATACCCGCTGTGGTTGCTTTATCTGTTCTTTTAAAATAATAGATAAAAGCAAGTGCCGGGATGGTTAATAAGTTTAATAAGTGGATACCGATTGATAAACCCATAATATAGGCAATAAACAATAGCCAGCGATCGGCCCGTGGCTCATCAGCATGTGCTTCCCATTTAAGGATGGCCCAGAAAACAATAGCGGTAAATAACGACGATTGCGCATAAACCTCTGATTCAACAGCCGAGAACCAGAAACTATCAGAGAAAGTATAAGCCAGCGCACCAACGGCACCTGCACCCATAATGCTGATTAATTTACCAGTGGTTAGTTCCTCGCCAGCTTTTAATATTGTTTTTTTAGCCAATGCAGTGATTGTCCAAAATAAGAATAAGATAGTTGCCCCGCTTGATACGGCCGAACCTACGTTCATCCAGTAAGCAATTTTGGTTAAATCTCCGGTTGCGAAGATAGAGAAGAAACGCTGGATCATTAAGAATAAAGGTGCACCTGGCTGGTGAACAACCTGCATCCTGAATGCCGATGCGATAAATTCGCCACAGTCCCAAAAACTTGCAGAAGGCTCTAAGGTTAAAACGTAAGTTATTGTAGCAATTAAAAAGCAGATCCAGCCTACTATATTATTAACTTTTGAATAATTCATTGGTTTGTTTAATGATATTAAAAATTGTTTTCACATAAAAATGCTGCCGAAATTAACTATTCTAGTCGATAAAACAGGTAAATTTTTGGATTGATTTAACAATTTTTAACGGCCTAAGCCTGTTAACATAAAGGATTTAAAGCTATTTAGAAAGTAAAAACCCATAAGCAGAAATCTTAAAATCTGCCCATGGGTTAAAATTTAGAATGTTTTAAGCTTAGCCTGCTGCATAAGGTGCGAAACGGGCAAACAGATCATTATATTGTTTTTCGAGGCTTTTGCTCAGCTCAGTTTGCTTAAATACCCCGGTTAATTTTGCCATTTGACCTAAATAACCAAGGTAGAAACGCACGTTCTGCTCGGCGGCCAACTGGTTTTTACTTTCCGAAACGTCGGCAAGGTGGGTGAGTTCTTTGCCAACATAATCGGCTGTTTTTTTTATCATTGCATTGGCGCGGTTCAGGTCGTTTAAGCGGTAAAGGCTTTCGGTAAAATAATAGGTGCTCATTACCTGGCGCATACTGTAAAATTTAGCCGGGATTACCGCAACAAACTTATCCGCTACTTTTTTGCTCTCCGCAATTTTACCTTCGTTGATCATGCCGTTTAATAAACCGTTAAACATATTCGATAACATGGTTACATCATCAGCAGATTGCCTGTCTAAATGATTGGCATTTTTAATATTACCAAATCCATAAACATTCATCAGGTTGTTGTACAGAGGTTTAATGTTGATTCTATCGTAGTCTTCGGTAATAGCCGTGTCGGGTTTTAATGGAAGCAGCCTTTTGTTCAATCCTTCCGAATAGAGGTATTTGTTCAGTCCCACATATTGCTCATCGGGCATGGCTCCGGTAAAATAAATGGGTCGTTTCCAGTTGTTATGTGCCAAAATATCGAATAACGCCAAAGTTCCTTTGGTTACGTAATTTTGGTTAAAGGTCCATTCCATACTATTGGCAATTTTACCCGCATCTTCTTTGGGTACCGTACCCGTATCTAAAACCTGTTGCGGATTTACCGCAAGTTTCAGATTCTTTGTAGGTAATACATTGTATTTCGAGCCATCGTTCATGGTTACCTTATCCTCATCGTGATCGGAGAGAAGGATATCTAAAATTTGCTGTAACTCGATATGCTGAGCAACTTTATAATCCTGATAATACATAATGTCCCTTGTGCCCTCCACATATTTCTCAGGTTTTAAGGTGATGGGAAGTGGTGCTGATTCATTTTGCTTTCTGCGCATCCCATCAATATACCAATCTGCTGTAAATAAGCTCAGGTTTACCACCCGCACATCCGGACGTACATTTTCCACTTCCTGCGCATACCAAACAGGGTAGGTGTCGTTATCGCCGTAAGTAAACAGAATAGCGTTAGGGGCACATGATTTAAGGTAGTTAACCGACATATCCCTGGCTACATGACTATCAGAACGGTCGTGATCATCCCAGCCCTGGTTAGCCATAATAACCGGCGCACCGAACAAAGCAATAACCGAAGCAAAAATACTCGCACGTGCTGGCGTTAATTTTTTAAATACCCAGTCCTTCAGTCCAAATACCCCTAATCCTATCCAGATGGCGAAGGCATAAAATGAGCCTACATAGGCATAATCCCTTTCGCGGGGTTCAATCGGCACAGAATTTAAGTAAACAACAATCGCAATTCCGGTAAAAACGAATAATAAACCAATAATGCCAGCGTCTTTTTGGTTACGTTTAAAGTGCCAAACTGCACCGATCAGGCCGATAATTAAAGGCAAAAAGAAAAACCTGTTGTACGCTTTGTTTTCTACAATGGATGGTGGCAGATTTTTTTGACTGCCAAGCCTGATGGCATCTACTGGTTTAATACCGCTAAGCCAGTTACCGTCTTTACCTCCAAATTGTCCATCTTCGTTATCCTGCCTGCCTACAAAATTCCACATAAAATAACGCATGTACATCTGCCCGGTCTGAAAAGAGAACAGGTACTTTAAATTATCGATAAGCGTAGGTTTATGCTCATCATCAAAACCCATATAATTTTTATAAAAGCGTACATGCTCAGGTTTATCGCTGTACATTCGCGGCATTAAAGTTTGATCTGCAAAAACATATGCCGATTTTGTTCCCGCCGATTCATATTTTTTATCGCCTTTGCGAAATATTTTGCCTGTTTCTTTAATATCGATTTTTTCTGAATTGTAATTCTCCCCATATAGTAAAGGCCTGTCGCCATATTGGTCGCGGCCCAGGTACCTCGAAAGTGAGAATACATTATCCACATTATAATTATTCAGGTTAGGTTTGGCCTGCGCCCTGATAACCAACAACGAAAAAGAACTGTATCCAAATAAAAGCAGTACGGTAAATAACAGGATTAGGTTTAAAGTCCTTTTGTTTTTAAGGATGGAATAACGGATGCCATAAACTAAGCCTCCGATTAATAAAACAGCAAAAAATAATATTCCCGAACCAAAGCCAAGGTTCATGGTATTTACAAAAAAGTAATCGAAGCTTGCCGCAAGCGATACCACATATTGGATGATGCCAAATTGAACCACAGCCAAAGTTGCAATGGAAACAAAAAATATTTTTAGAATACTTTGCCAGCTTGGCGATGGATTCTTTTTAAAATAATAAACAAATATTAATGCAGGAATGGTAAGCAGGTTTAAAATATGCACACCGATAGAAAGCCCCATAATATAGGCTACAAAAAGTAACCAACGGTCTGCTTTTGGTTCATCAGCCTGCGATTCCCATTTTAAGATACCCCAGAATACAATCGCACTGCAAAGCGACGACATGGCGTAAACCTCAGCCTCTACCGCCGAAAACCAGAAACTGTCAGAAAAAGCATAAGCCAAAGCGCCAACCAAACCGGCACCCATAATGCCAATGATTTGCTGTTTGCTGATTTCTTCCCCTTTTTTAATCACGGTTTTCTTAGCCAAAGCAGTAATTGTCCAGAATAAAAATAAAATGGTTCCTGCGCTTGCAAGTGCCGAAGCAATATTGATAAAGTAAGCTACCTTGGTTTTATCGCCAAAAGCCAGGGTAGAGAATAATCTTTGGATCATGGAGACAATGGGAGCGCCAGGCTGGTGCACTACCTCCATTCGGAAGGCCGAAGAGATGAATTCGCCACAGTCCCAGAAACTTACAGATTGATCTAAAGTTAAAATGTACGTGAGTGCGGCAACGGTAAAACAGAGCCAGCCTCCAATGGTGTTGATCCTTGAGTAATTCATAGTAAAAATTTAGTCTTTGATAATAAATGATTTAAGTGGTTCGCAGTAAAAAAAGTCGTAGAAAAAAATAAAATGTTGCATCAGATATGATCATTTTTTTATCTTTGCATCGCAAACAAAGAACAGCAGGAAAGAAATTAAAAATATTTTAAAATCACTCTTGCATATTTAAAATAAGGTTCCTACATTTGCATTCCCTTTCGAGGAGAATATCCTTGAGAATTTTTGTCCGATAGTATAAGGGTAGTACAACGGTTTTTGGTACCGTTTGTCTTGGTTCGAATCCAGGTCGGACAACGAAAATTTAACGTCGGATCATGTTTTAAACAGACATGATCCGATTTTTTTTAACCGTAAACTACGCGAACCCATGCCATTGCAGTTTAACCCGGTAAAGCTTTTTTCCGGAACAGGTTCTAAGGGATTATCACTGAAGATTGCCGAACATTACGGCAAACCACTTGGTAACGTAACCATTCACAAATTCAGTGATGGAGAGTTTCAGCCTTCCTTTGATGAGTCAATTCGTGGTAGTGATGTTTTTCTAATCCAGTCTACTTATCAGCCAAGCGATAACTTAATGGAACTTTTGCTAATGGTTGATGCCGCTAAAAGAGCATCTGCACATTACATTACAGCAGTTGTTCCCTATTATGGTTTAGCCCGTCAGGACAGGAAAGACAAACCTCGTGTAGCAATCGGTGCCAAATTGGTGGCTAATTTATTAAAGTCGGCAGGTATCCACCGCATCATGACGATGGATTTACATGCTGCACAGATACAGGGTTTCTTCGATATTCCGGTTGATCACTTAGATGGATCGGTAATCTTTGTTCCTTATATCAAAAGCTTAGGCTTAAAAAACTTGACCATTGCATCGCCTGATATGGGCGGCTCGTACAGGGCACGTACTTTTGCCAAGTTTTTTAACGCAGAAGTAATTATTTGCGATAAACGCCGTAAACGTGCCAACGAAATCGAATCAATGTCGATTATTGGGGATGTTACCGGACAAGATGTAGTATTGATTGATGATATTTGCGATACTGCCGGAACCCTATCAAAAGCTGCGGCTTTAATTATGGAAAATGGTGCGGCAAGTGTAAGAGCAGTTTGTACGCATGCCGTATTATCAGGCAAAGCGATTGAAACAGTAGAAAATTCGGTGTTAACCGAGTTAATTGTTACCGATACAATCCCGTTAAAACAGGAAAGTTCGAAAATAAGGGTGCTAAGCACAGCAAGTTTATTTGCAAGGGCAATTGCCAATGTAAACGAACACGGATCGATTAGTGACCTGTTTAGGGTGTAGCGTTAAGCGCATTGCGATGAGCGCTTAAAACGCCAGCCGCCAAACGCGATGCGAAAAAAAAGATAAATATGGTTGAAGGTAAAAAGTTTAAGACGTAGGGCTTTACTCGATACTTGATACTGACTACTAATAAATATAAATAAATAAAAAATGAAAACAATCGCAATTAGCGGTTCTCCAAGAGAGAACGTAGGGAAACGCGATGCCAAGGAACTTCGTTACGAAGGTAAAGTTCCGGCGGTATTGTATGGTGGAAAAGAGCAAAAACACTTAGCTGTAGTTATTGCTGATTTAAGAGATGTTATTTATACCCCGGAAGTGAACTTTGTGGAAATTGATGTTAATGGTGTTAAAACCAAAGCTATCGTAAAAGATACTCAATATCACCCACTTACCGACGTATTAATGCACATCGATTTTCTTCAGTTATTCGACGAGAAAGAAATCGTTATGGAGATCCCGGTTAAATTAACAGGAACTTCTCCAGGTGTTAAAATGGGGGGTAAATTAATCCAGAAATTACGTAAACTACGTGTTAAAGCATTACCAGCTGATATGCCACAAAACGTAGAAGTAAGCTTAGAGAAATTAGAAGTTGGTAGCTTGTTCCGTGTTCGCGATCTTCAAGGTCAAAAATACGTGATCACTAACACTCCTGAAGATACTATCGTTTCTGTTGCAATGTCTAGAGCATTAAAACAAGCAGAAACTGAAGCTGCTAAAGGTAAAAAATAGTACACTGATATCACAGATTAATGTGATTACACAGATTTTAAAAGCGGTGCAAAAGCAATTTTGTACCGCTTTTTTTATTTATATGAGATTAAATCCGCTAATCGCCCCGCCATTCATTAAAAACTGTTTGAAAATGAATGAATTAAATTCGTGGTATGAACTCCCGACTTCGGACTCATGACTTCGGACTTTTTTTTATCTTTGCCCCATGAAATATCTTATAGTTGGTTTAGGGAATATCGGACCGGATTATGCACATACCCGACATAATATTGGTTTTGATATTGCCGATGAGCTGGTGAAAGGTTTAGGTGGTAGTTTCGATAATATCCGTCTGGCATATTACTCGGAAGTAAGTTTTAAAGGCAAGAAATTGCATGTAATTAAACCAACTACCTTTATGAACCTGAGTGGCAAAGCGGTTAACTATTGGATGAAGGAATTAAAAATTTCACCAGAAAATGTATTGGTTATTGTTGATGACCTTGCCTTACCATTAGGTAAGTTGAGGTTAAAATTACAAGGCTCCAGTGCAGGGCATAATGGCTTAAAAAGTATAGAGGAGGTTTGTGGCGGACAAAACTATGCGCGCCTTCGTTTTGGTATTGGCAACGATTATCCAAAAGGCCGGCAGGTAGATTTTGTTTTAGGTTTATTCGATAAAAACGAACAATTGGAATTGCCTGCACTCATTGATAAAAGTGTAGAACTGATTAAAAGTTTCGTTACCATTGGGCCAGCGCATACCATGACAGCTTTTAATAAATAAGGTTGGTTAACTGGTTAATTGTTTAAACCGGTTAATTGGATAGTTAAATCGTTATTTGGACCGCAGTGGATCAATTTGCAATTGACAGGCTGCCGGAATCGTAATTGCGAGGAGAAACGACAGCCTGTCCCGATTTCTCGGGGAAGCAATCTTAAGCAATCGCTATCCATGGTCTGTATCCTCACAGGCCATTTGAAGACAACTTCTCTGCATCCTGCAACCCAAAACAGCACAACTATCCATGCCATCTAAACCCGATCGCAGTGATTCCGATGCTTTATCGATAAATTACCATACCAGATCAATCCGCATCGGAGAAAACGGAGAGCGGGGCTGCACCACCCTAAAAGCATCTGCACCTGATTTCCAAAAAGAAAGTGAGAATTTTATTTTTTTGGTAAGTCACCATGTAGGTGAAAGGTCTGTATATAGATCTCTCCATTTCGCTGCGCTTCAGTCGAGATGACGGAGCCTTAAACAAAAAAAAGACCACCTTTCGATGATCTTTTAATAAAATATAGTTAGTTAATGATTATTTAACTTTTTCCTGAGCTCTTGCAATATAAGCATCAATTAATTGCGCTTCTGCACTCTCAGGATATTGTGTTTTTACTTTAGTATAAGCATCTACAGCACCTTTAAAATCATTTTGACTTTCGTTAACCAATCCTAATTTCTTTAAGAACATTGGCGAAGTAAATTTGCTTGCTTTATCAGCTGCTTTTTTATAGTAAGTAGCCGCTTGTTTGTAGTCTTTCAATTCGCTGTAAGCATCACCCAATAAACCTAAAGCCAATGGATCTGCAACCGGGCTACCAGTAGCGCTATATTTGCTTAACGATTCGATAGCTTGTTTGTACTCGCCTTTACGTAAGTAAATACCACCTAAATAAAGGTTAGCTAAGTTTGCTGATTTAGTGTTATCGTATTCTTTAGCAATCTGCTCTAAGCCTGGATAACCACCTTCGCCTTTAACTGCTCTGTTCGATAATGAATCTACCCCAACAAATTGTTCTGCTTTGTACATTTTGCTAGCGGCTTCTTCAGCGCGACCTTTTAAATACACGCCTTGATACCAAAGATATATTAAAACTAATAAAACTACAGCACCTGCTATAAACAGTAAGCTCTTATTATTCTCTTGTAAAAATGAACCTTTTTTAGTTGGTTGAATTGTCTGGTTATCTGTTGTAGACATGTTTGTTTAAAAAATTTAAGAACGCAAAAATACATTTTTCAATCAAAGTATCAACCTTTATTTTGAAGTATTTGATTAAACATTAGTTATTTAGGGATGCAGAACTGTAAAATGGCCATCACAATTAGCGTAGTAAGCTAATTAATGTATTAAACCAGGTTTGGTTGTCGCTAAAAATGCCGGTGTGGTTAATTACCAGGTACACCGTTTGGCTTTCTGAACGGCTTATGGCCGATCTGATTCTAATTGGTTGCCAGAATAATCCGAAGTTTTTTGCAGATGAGGCCGGAAAAACGTCGTCGAAACCCATATAAACTTCTTCTATATTGGATAATGGGAGTTCTAATTGTTCGTCGCCGGTAATAAAAAGACCATTTGATGCCAACAGAATATTACCTTCATGATTATGAAGCGGTTTTAAGAACGAAAATAAACCGGCGATTTTTTTGATCCAGCCTGAACTTTTTTCATCGGTTAGTTCGTGGTCGTACGACCATAGAACATTTCCCTCTAACATTTTTTGTGCTACCATCTAAATTTTTTCCTTGCTATGAAAGTACAATTTTTTTAAATGTAATTAACGTTAATTTTAAACAATGGATGTTAAGAGGCTAAAAAACGGTAAATTTGTGACATATTTATGTGGTTAAAAAACATTACCCTTCTAAATTTTAAGAACTATAGCGATGCAGATCTCCATTTCTCGGAAACTGTAAACGTTTTTACGGGTAACAACGGTTCGGGCAAAACCAATATGCTCGATGCCATCCATTACCTCTGTCTATGTAAAAGTTACTTTAACCCTATAGATAGTCAGCAGATAAAAACCAGCGAAGAGGTTTTTATGATTCAGGGCGATTTCGACCGCAATGAAAAAAATGAAAAAATCTCCTGTGGTGTAAAACGTAATCAGAAAAAGCAGTTTAAACGCAATAAAAAGGAATACGATAAACTAGCCGATCACATCGGACTTTTTCCGGTGGTAATGGTTTCACCCTATGATGTAAACCTGATTATGGAAGGCAGTGAGGAGCGGAGGAAGTTTATCGATAACGTGATTTCGCAAACCGACGCCCATTACCTCGATCAGCTGATTACCTACAACCGCATACTGTTAAACCGTAATGCCTTATTAAAACAGATTGCGATTACCCGAAAATACGATCCAACACTGCTCGAAATATTGGATGAGCAATTGGTTATTGCGGGTAAGAAGATTTTTGCTATCCGTAAAGCCTTTATGGATGAGTTTATTCCGTTGTTTAATCAATATTATACTTACCTTACCGAAAACAAGGAAATTGTTGAGCTGAACTATCAATCGCAATTGAATGATGCTACTTTTGAAGAACTGCTAAAGAAATCAGTTGAAAAAGACCGGGTACTGGAGCGGACCACCACGGGGATTCATAAAGATGAACTTGCTTTTGTAATCAGCGATATGCCTTTAAAGAAGTTTGGCTCCCAAGGCCAGCAGAAATCATTTTTAATCGCGTTAAAAATTGCTCAATATGCTTACCTCGCCAAAAACAAAGGATTTAAACCCTTACTGTTATTGGATGATATTTTTGATAAGCTGGATGATCACCGTGTTCAAAAACTAATGCAAATGGTTTCCCACCATGATTTTGGGCAGATATTTATTACAGATACTGGAAAAGAAAGGGTAAAATCAATTTTTGAAAAAATAGAAGTTGATGTAACTTTGTTTGAAGTTGATAACGGAATGATACAAAATGCGTAAACCCAATGATGTTACCGTAAAAGATGCAATCAGCAAAATGCTGGATGTATACCGTTTGCGCCGGAAGTTTGATGAAACTTCGATCTTATCCATCTGGCCGGAAATTATGGGTACGGCAATAGCTAACCGTACCAAACAGATTTATATCCACGATAAAAAACTGTTTCTTCGAATAGAATCATCTGTAATCAAAAACGAACTAATTATGGTGCGCCAGGGGATTATCCAGAAATTAAATGAACATGCCGGTACTCAGGTAATTACCGAAATGGTGTTTTTATAATTATATAATAAAAGAGGCTTTATCATAAATATAGAGTTTGTCATCCTGAGCTTGTCGAAGGACTAGTCTAAATATTAGCTCAAGCGTTTCGACAGGCTCAACGTGACAAATTCTAATCTAATTAATTTTATAATACAATCTCTTATATTTTAATAGGGATTAAGACTCCCGACTAAGAACTATAGACTCAGGACTAACTCCTGCCTCCGCCAAATATCTTTGCCAAAATCCAGATTACCAGCGCAACTACTACTACAACTACAAGTACGCCTACCCAAACGCCGGCTTTAAATATACCTTCTACTAGTTCACAACTACTTAAGGTAGTGCATAAAAATGCGATCAGTGCTAAAGGGAATGCTTTTTTCATATCTATGTTAATTTGTAATAGCTAACATCGGATATTAAAGAAAAGTTTTAATTGTGGGATTATTTAGCTCGATTCTAAAGAGATTTTTCGGGGTGGCGGGCGTTTCCATCTGATTGACTCAGTATATTTATCGACTTCGTTGCACCCGATAACTATCGGGTCCGCTCGAAATGACGGACTAAGGATTATTCTAAAAAAAAATCGTCATCTCGACTGGAACGCAGTGGAATGGAGAGATCTGCCTAGATAGATTTCTCGACTTCGTTGCACCCGATAGCTATCGGGTCCACTCGAAATGACGAATAGAGTTTTTATTTTCCGTTAACCTTCAAAAGCTCAACTTCGAAAATCAAAGTGCTATAAGGAGGAATGTCTGCTCCTGCACCGCGTTCGCCGTAAGCCAGGTTATAAGGAATAAAGAATTTATATTTAGAACCTGCAGGCATTAACTGTACACCTTCTGTCCAGCCTTTAATTACCTGGTTTAAAGGAAAAGAAATCGGCTCACCTCTATCGTAAGAGCTATCAAATTGTTTTCCACTTAATAATGTGCCTTTATAATGAACCAGTACCGAATCGGTAGCCAGTGGTTTAACGCCTGTTCCGGCCGTTAAAACTTCGTATTGTAAACCACTTGCAGTTGTTTGTACTCCTGCGCGTTTTTTGTTCTGTTCTAAGAAATCCTGTCCTTCTTTCATAATTGGTGCGTATTTAATTTTATTTGCTTCAGCTTCTGCTTTGTTTTTTACTAATGATGCCTTAGATAATGCCTCGTTGATACATTGTTGTGCCTGTTGTTGGGTTAAAATGACCTTGCCGCCCGTAAAAGCATCTTTTAAGCCTTTTAATAATACATCATAGTTTAAGGTAGATAAACCGGTTGTTTTTAAACCTGCACCAATAGAGGTACCAAAGGCATAACTGGTAGAATCTAAGGTAGATTGTAAACCGGCAGCTTTAACTGTTGATGTTTTAGTGGCTGTGGTCGGTTTTTTTGCAGCAGGTTTTTTAGCTGCTGTTTTGGTTTGTGCGTAAGAGGCAACAGCGATACCCGATAAACATACCGCTAAGAAAATTCTTTTCATTATTTATTTTATAGTGTTGATTATTTTAAGGCCGAAAGATACAAAATAGATAAAACAATAAAACCCCGAATTTTCGGGGTTTTATGTAAATGTTTTGTGCTCCGGAACTAGAAACGTTCGTCTGCTTTGAAGAAGAAGTTACCTTCAATTTCTGCATTCTCATCAGAATCTGAACCGTGAACCGCGTTAGCATCGATAGATTTTGCATATTTCTGACGGATTGTACCTTCAGCAGCTTCAGCCGGGTTAGTAGCACCGATCAATTTTCTGAAATCTTCAATCGCGTTGTCTTTTTCTAAAATAGCTGCAACAATTGGTCCTGAAGACATAAAGCTTACTAAATCTTTGTAGAACGGACGCTCAGCGTGTACTGCGTAAAACTGACCAGCAGTTTCGTCAGTAAGTTTAGTATATTTTAATGCAATGATTTTAAAACCTGCATTGGTAATGTCGTTAATAATCGATCCGATATGGCCGTTTGCTACTGCATCTGGCTTAATCATGGTAAAAGTTCTGTTAGTGCTCATTGTGCTTTGATATCAAATTTTCTGCAAAAATACGTTTTAATTGATGAATAATCAATAAGCATTGTTTTTCAGTCGAGAATGGAAGGCTAATAGGTTAAAATAGGTTGTTAGGCTTGTTTTTAGAGGTAATTCAGCTAATGATATTATCCATATACCCAATCTCTTTTAAAACTATGGTCCTGCTAATCCTAAAATCTTTAAATCCTAATCAAAATTTACTTAGCTTTGCAGCTCGAAAAATATATGCTTACACTAACTGAATTAAAAACATTATTGGCTACGCAACAACGGATTGTGATCACTACGCATCATAAACCCGACGGCGATGCGATGGGTTCATCGCTGGGATTATATGGATATTTAATTCAGAAAGGCCATCATGTAAGGGTAATTACCCCAACCGATTATCCTACTTTTTTACACTGGATGCCGAACAACGGGGATGTAATTATCTTCACCGAACAGCAGGAACAGGCTGCCAAACTGGTGGATGAGGCTTCTATTATTTTCTGTCTAGATTTTAATACCTTAAGCCGTATTAATGAACTGGGCGAACTGGTAAGGGCAGCAGGTGCCAAAAAAGTAATGATCGATCATCACCTCGAGCCGGAAGATTTTGATGATTATCGTCATTGGGATATCAATGCCTGTGCAGCGGCCCAATTGGTTTATGATTTTATTGTGAACCAGCTGGAAGATAAAGCCGGAATTAATAAAGATGTGGCTTCTTGCCTGTACACGGGTATCATGACTGATTCCGGATCGTTCCGTTTCGAGTCTGCCACATCAGAAGTTTACCGCATTGCCGCAAACCTGATTGATTTGGGTGCCGAGCATTGGAAAATCCATCAATTGGTATATGATAATGCCAGCGAAAACCGTTTACGCTTTTTAGGTTATTGTCTATCAAACAAATTAGAAGTATTAAGAGAATATAATACCGCTATAATTTCGGTTACTAAAGAAGAATTAGCCCAATACCACAGTATAACCGGCGATACCGAAGGTGTGGTAAACTATGCTTTATCTATTAATGGTATCCGTTTAGCTGCATTGATTATAGAACGTACCGATAAAGTAAAATTATCGGTGAGGTCTACCGGAGATTTCCCTGCAAACGAAATTTGCAAAAAATATTTTAACGGTGGCGGACATAGAAATGCGGCCGGTGGCGCAGCAGAAAAACCATTAGCTGATGTAGTTAACGAATTTAAATCGATATTAGCAGAATATAAAGAACAATTGATCGCCTAAGGGCAAGAAATAAACAATAAAAACTTAAAAAGTCAAATTAATAAATGAAAAAGGGAATTATTATTCTAGCGGCAGCTACTTTAGGCTTAGCAGCATGTAAACAAGAAAAAAAGGGAGCTGGTGGCTTATTATATACCATCCACCACTCGGCAGGTAACGAAAAAATCAAAGAAGGTGATATCGTTAAAATGAATTTTGTTCAGAAAAATGATAAAGATTCAGTTTTATCAAGCACTTTTGATAGCGAAACTCCTGCAGTATTTCCTGCACAGAAAAAAATGTACGCTGGCGATATGAACGATGTATTAACTTTGTTCGGAGAAGGCGACAGTGCTACTTTTAAAGTGAATTTGGATACTATGGCTTTCCATAGCAAACAACCAAAACCAGAGCAGTTTAAAAATGATAAATACATCACTTTTACTGTAAAAATCGAAAAAGTATTTAAGAAAAAAGCTGGCGAGGCTGATTCTACTTTCAACAAAAGAGCAACAGAATTTTTCCAGGCTGATTATAAAGCTTCTTCAGAAAAAAAGAAAGCTGCAGAACCTGCTAAACTTAAAGCCTATTTAGAAGATACCAAATTGGCAACCAAAACTACTGCCAGTGGTTTACATTACATTATCGAAACACCAGGTAGTGCAGAAAAACCAGCTTTAGGCGATACTGTATTAATTGATTATACAGGTAGAGTAACTAAAAAAGGTAAAGATGGTAAATACAAAATCTTCGATACAAGTGATGAGAAATTAGCTAAAGCAGAAAACGAATTTAAAGCAGGTAAACCTTACGGACCTCAAAAAATGCCGGTTGGTGGTACTATCCCAGGATTTACCGAAGCTTTACAATTAATTGGTAAAGGTGGTAAAATCAAGGTAATTATTCCTTCTAACTTAGGTTATGGCGAGCAAGGTGCACCACAAGTTGGTATCATGCCTTTCAGCCCAATTGCTTTTGATCTTGAAATTAAAGACATTATCAAAGGAAAACCAGCAGCAGCAGTTCCTGCTCCGGTTCAAATGCCAGCTCCGGTTAAAAAATAATTTCTTAACTGATATTAAAAATCCTGCTTATTCAGTTAAGCAGGATTTTTTTTGTTTAATTTTTTTGACGCAGAACCAAGAAATAAAACTTTGCAAAAATTCGTAAAAACTTATTATAACCTATCTTTGTATGATCTAATAAAATAGCCTAACACCCCAAAATGGATTAAAGGCTGATTTTTAAATTAATAAGTTAAATGAAAAAAGGAATAATTATTCTCTTGGCAGCAGCATTAGGACTATCTGCCTGTAACAAATTCGAAAAGGGTGAAGGAGATATGACTTACAAGATCTATAAGAGTGACGGTAAGCCAAAAATTCAGGATGGTGATTATGTAAAGTTAAACGGTGTCCAAACGGTAGAAACCAATACCAATCCCGATTCGGTGATGGTAAATACCTACGATAATGAGCGTCCTGCTTTTTTTGCCATCAGTAAATCAATGTTCAAAGGTGATCTGGCTTCTGGCTTGAAATTGCTTGGCGAAGGCGATAGTGCCGTTTTTAAATTGAATTTGGATTCGATGGAAAAATATTCTGGTCAGCCCAAACCTAAGGGATTAAAATCAAACATCGCTTCTTTTACCATCAAAATTGAGAAGGTATTACACAAAGGAAAAGATCCGGATTCTATTTTTGAAGCAAAGAAAAGACTTTTTTTCGAAGCAGAATACAAAGCTTTAAACGAGAAAAACAAAACGGTAGAACCTGCTAAAATAGCTAAATACGTTGCTGATAACGATTTGAAAGTGACGACTGCACCATCTGGTTTGCAATATGTAATTTCTGCTCCCGGAAATTCAGAAAGGGCTACTTTAACCGATACGGTATTGATGGACTATACCGGTCAGTTTACCAATAAAAAATCTAACGGAGCATTAAATGTTTTTGATACTTCGGACGCCAAAATTGCAAAAGAAGCAGGAATTTTCTCTGAAAGCGTACAATATGTACCACGTAGTTTACCATTGGGGCAATTGCCACAGGGTGTTATTCAGGGCATTCAGCTCATTGGGGTAGGTGGTAAGATTAAAATGATTTTACCGTCGAAATTAGGCTTCGGTGAAAATGGTGGCGGACCAATTAATCCATTTACGCCATTGGTATTTGATGTAGAATTAAAAGGAATCATTAAGCCAAATGCAGGTTTGCCATTGGCTAAGTAAGTTATTCATAAACCTTGTAGGTATCAAAAACCTGTAGGTCTGTAAATATTTTTATAAAACCCCGCAGATTAAAACCTGCGGGGTTCTTTTTTATGCCTGTGCTTCCAGGTATTGTGCATAACAATATCCTTCCTCACCGTCATTAGTTCTCACCAGCCACCATAAATCATTGCTTCTGTTTACCAAAGTAATCACTTCGCCATGCGCCGCTTTACCTACAATTGGCTGATCGGTACCCGGACCTTTACGGATATTTAAATTACTGCTTTCTGTAATCACCTTTGCATGTGTTACGGCCGCATCAATTGCTACATTTACATTTAGTACCAAATCGCCTGAAGTAAAGTTTGGATCAATCTGGTTGTAAACTTCCCAAAGGTGATCTTTCGTTGCGCCATCAGCTGCAGTACCATCAATATATAATATGCCATCAATTTCTCTTATAGCCAGGTCCGAAATTCCTGATGTTGCATCTATTAATGCCTTATATTTATCTCTTAATGCCATAGCTAGGTTTATTTAACGGTTAGCTTATTGTCGATTTTTTTTGGTTTTAATGCACTTAGATGTTGCATCAAAGTAATTAACGAAGCTTTTTTGATCTCGCCTGTTAATAAAATCACACCATCTTTAACTTCGGCTTTTACTGTTGGAAAATCTTTTGTGGCATCAGTAACATTTTTAATTAAAGCCGCGTTATCTGCAATTACAACTGGTAAACTTGCTGGTTTAACTGTTAAATTGTTGATTACAGATTTTACGCCTTTTTCTGCTTTTGCAATTTCTTCCGCTTTGATTTTTATAGCCTCATCCTCCACTTCACCAGTTAAGGTTACATCACCTTTGGTAACAGCCACAGTAATACCTGCTGCTTCTTTGGTTTGAATTGCAGCCTGAATAGCCGCGTCATTCGGTTTACAGCCTACACAAAACAGCGTAGCCGCAATAATCGTACTCATTAAAAAATTACTTGTTTTCATCCTTTTGGTTTTATAATTGATATTATTTGAATTTGCAAACCACAGAAATTGGGATCATTTCTTTTTTGCTATCGATAGGATGAATTCGATGAGCTAATATAGGAAATGAGTTTAATTAGGAAAGAAAAACCGGTAGAAAAATTAAATAAATTTTAAAGGGGGCATACCTCGCAGGCTTAATTAGGGTTATTAATGTTTTCATAGGTCTCATTGAGGGCTGCGCCATTTAAAAATCTGCGAGGTATGTAAGAGAACTGATAACTGAAAATTATAAACCGCTAACTGAGAATTGTAAACTGCAAACTTATTTGGGCGTTCCCCAGGGGGCGGGCTTTTCAGGGCTGCGCTTCGCTCCGGTGCCGATGAAGGACCGGTACTGAACCCTTACAATCCCTAACGCAAACCCAACTATGATGATACAAACTTTGAAAACTTAAATCCAATCTTTAAAAGGTTTAACGGTAAGATTAGAATTGTAATATTTTTCTTCTTGGGTAACTTCGGTGCTTACCCAATCTGGTAAATTAAAATGTTCGTCTTCACTTTCCAGTTCAATTTCGGCAACAATTAAGCCTTTATTATCGCCTAAAAATACGTCTACTTCCCAAAGCTTACTGTTAAATGTAATTTCATACCGTGTTTTCGAAAGTTCAGAAATCGCAAAATTATCCAATAATTCTGTTGCTTCAATTACGGGAATTTCATATTCATATTCCATCCGCGTGGCGCCAATGGTTTGACCTTTTATGGTTAAAAATCCTTTCGTTTCGGTTGCCCTTACCCGTATGGTTTTATCTTTATCTGTAAGTAAATAACCTTGCCTAAAAAGTTTTCCTTCCGGTTTGTTAAGCTTGTCCCACTTTTGCTGATCGATCAAAAATTTGCGCTCTATTTCTTTTCCCATCTTCTTGAATTAATCTTTCTTAAGGTCTTTATAAGCCTTTTCGAGATCTGGTTTTATCGGTGTATATTTAAAATATTCTGGCATGTAAAGGATAGAATTGTAATATAATGTCCTGGCTTCTTCTTTCCCTTTTAATTTAGAAGTGGCTACATGCAAAGCCAAAAGTGTTTCGTATAAATTGCCAATATGAACAACATTGTAGAATTCCTTTTTGTCATATCCAATCCATTCAAAATCATCATAACCAAAATCTTTATAATAGAAAAATGGTTTACTGTTAAAAGTCGGCATTTTGCTGGCAAATTCTAAGATTTTAGCATTGTTCTTCATCATATGTAAAACCTTAAAACGTTTTCCGATTAATGCATCAATCATTCCTAAAAAGAAAATGCCCTTTTCTGAACTGTTTTTAAAGCCTAAACTTTCGATATCTATATCAGTATCGCCCAAATCCTGATTATTGAAAAGTGAGGCGATACCTCCATGTAAGCGATAATAATAGTTGTCCAGTAAGCACCTCTCATCTATTTTACTGCTTAACATTTCGTTTGCAACAGTTGATGCGCTTTTACCTGTTTTAGTTTTATTGCTATTGTTGTAATGGATTTCCCTTAACACATACCACATCATCAATTCATCATTGTCAGGACGTTTTAAATGCGTTAAGATTTCTTTTGTAGGTTTACTAACCTCCAATAATACATCAACAAGATGCGATAACTTAGGCGTTCTTAGCGCTTCGATTGATTTTGTAAATTCATCACCTGTTGCATTTACGTTTGCAGAATAAATTTCTGAAATGGTAATAAGATTACTTAAATCTTTAGCCTCCAGTTTTATTTGGGCACAGCAAAAAATGCTTAAAAAGCATAAAATAAATGTAAGCGTACTTTTCATTTTCAATTAGCTTTTATCTTGCCCTTTTCTGTAAATCTGCAACAGGCATGCTGATCAATCTACCAATTGGTTGTTTGCCTCGATAAGTAATTACACGCAACATACTGGCATCTTTTGGCACCTGCAGTGCTGTGGTGTATTTCGGATAAAAACGATCTGGTGTAGAGTTATCAAAACTATAATAAATGTCTAAACCATCAATCTCTGGTGTAAGCTCTATCATCAATTGTTTATCTGCACTGCGTTTTACGGTAAAAATCGGGTCGTAAATGGCTGGTGAATATTTGATCTCTGCTAAATCCAGACGTTTAAAATGTTGTTGTGTACGATCAACAAAATTTGTCCAGTTTTTCTTTTCAATTGGGCTCCATATTGATTCCGCAATGGCAAATGCACGTGGATAAACCATATATTCAACCTGGCGGAAGGTGAAAATCTGTTCTGTCCAAAGGTTGGCTTGTGCCCCGATAACATACTGTGCATTTACGCCGGCCGGAACAGGGTTAAACTGATAAGCTTTGTTTAACCTTAATGAGGCATAAACCTTTGGTTCGGTTATCGGATCCGCTTGCATGTAATCCAAATAGGCAAAATCGGTTGGACTCATTACCACATTGTGCTTATCATTAGCAGCCTGAATGCCATATTTCATTCCCCTCCAGCTCATTACTGCAGCTGTTGGCGATACGCCACCCTCAAGAATTTCGTCCCAGCCCATAAATTTTTTGCCTTTCGAAATCACAATCTGTTCTACACGTTTTTCAAAATATGCCTGGACCTGTGGAATGGTTTTTAAGCCTTCGCGGAGCATTAAAGCTTTAACCTGATCGTTCTTTTCCCAAAAATTATGAGGCGCTTCATCACCACCCATGTGAATGTATTCGAAAGGGAAAAGTTTAGCTACCTGAGTAAGTACAGAGTCTAAAAAGACATAAACTTTTTCGTTTGCCGGACAAAGTGTATTATCAACCAAAGCTGTTGGTGGTGCACCACGACTCCAATCCATAATTTTTTCGCCAGAACGGACTTTATAATTCACCGCATCTGGAGTACATGACAATTCGGGATAAGAAGCGATAATGGCTAAACTATGCCCTGGCACATCAATTTCTGGTAAAATGTTTACAAAACGATCCTGTGCATATTGAACAAGCTCTTTAATATCTTCCTGTGTGTAAAAACCGCCGTAAGTACGGGGCTCATCAGGGGTTGGTGGGGTAAAATCGCCAAAGGTTCCGGTTTTTTTAACGCTCCATGCACCAACTTCAGTTAATTTAGGCAAACCTTTAATTTCAATTCTCCATCCTTCATCATCCGCTAAATGTAAATGCAACAGGTTAAATTTATAACGGACCATGTCATCAATAAACTGTCTTACTTCTTGTTTAGTGAAAAAGTGACGGGCCACATCGAACATTAAACCTCTCCAGCCTAATTTTGGATAATCTACGACATCAACACAAGGAGCTTTCCATTTAATGTCGTTTACCAGTTCTTTGCTCTCTATTTCGGCAGGAAAAAGCTGAAGTAAAGATTGTACACCATAAAAAATACCTGCCGGCTGGTTTGCGGTGATCACCACCTGTGTGGGATTTACATTTAGTTTGTAACCTTCTTTACCGAGTTGCGTATCTTCCTGCGTATTTAAAATCAGTTTAATGGTTGGATGACTTGAATTACTCACTGTGCTTACAAATTTCCCTGTAGCTGTGGTAATCCGTTCTGATAAGTAAGCTACTGATTGCTTTAACTCTCCGCTTCTAATTGCCTGTACAATTACATTTTCGGGTAATGTAAAGGTTCCGGACTTTTTTACCAATGAAACTGGCTCTGGAATAATGGCAATCGGTGTTTGTGCAGCCGCACTTTCAGCATCGCCGATTTCAGTTTCTGTAACAATAGATTGAGCGAAAGTATTGGCTGTAAAGAAACAGCAGGAGATAATCAGAAATAAATTTTTCATTAAAATAATTAAAACGGGTTAACCGGATAAGTATAATCCGCAATTTATTAAAAAAGATTTAATTTGAGCAGTGAGAAATGAGCAAAGGGCAAAGCGTTGAGCATATAGCGTTTGGAGCTGGGATAAAACTTATAAAGTTAATCTGTTTCATTATTAAAGATTTGTCAGTCTGAGCGTAGTCGAAGACTTAACAGCAAAATCTGTAATACAAGATTCTTCATTGCATTACCAATGACGGATTTAAAAAAATCGATCGTCATTGCGAGGCACGAAGCAATCTTAAAGCGCACGCTATTAGCGATCGTTGTAAGATTGCTTCGTCGGCTGAAAAAGCCTTCTCGCAATGACGATTCCTCGTAGCCTATCAATTCACTAAAACTCCACTGTCATCTATATTGACTTTTATGCAATAAATTAAACCTCAGGATAATATCTTTTTTGATTTAAATTACAAAAACTGCGTCAACCATTCCATCGCTTTTTTATCATCTGTAAATGATTTTATTGGGATAGGTGGAATTTGAAACTTAAAAAGAATTTTCATAATCAATTGCGCCAAACCGCGTTTAGAAACCATGGCCATTGCGGTATAAATTTGGGGCAGTTGTTCGGTCGAAAATTTTCTTGTTTCTTTATCCGGAACTGGCGAATTTTTCAAGTAAATTAACAGTGGAACTTTCTTATTCCCTGTAATTTTTTTTACCAACTCAACATTAGCTGAAATATTTTCTACAGTACGTAAAATGCTTTTGCTGTAAGAAATCAGTATTCCGGTATCTGTTAATAAATAATCGGCAATCTCGCCTTCGATAAGGTTGTTATCTCTATCATTACCCATATTTTATCCCCTTAAATGATAACCTTTTGGTTTGGTAAAAGCCCTTAATCCCTGGTGGGATAAAGTAGCACCGATACCTGAATATTTTCTTCCGCTCCAGGGTAATGCTGCACTCACCCGATCGCAACAGTTCCAATAACCCGAACCTGCATCAAGCTGAGACAATATTTTTTCAGCCTTTGTCTGATCGGCTGTGTAAACAGAAGCGGTTAAGCCATAATCGGTATCTTTCATCATCTTTAAAGCCTCAGCATCATCTTTTACCTTCATAATGCCGATGATAGGGCCGAAACTTTCTTCCTGCATCACCAGCATATCATTGGTTACACCCGTTAACACCGTCGGCTCGAAATAATAGCCTTTTCCCACAATCGCCTTACCTCCGGTTAACAATTCAGCACCTTTATCTAAAGCATCTTTCACCTGGTTTTCCAACACTGCTATTTGTTCTTTTCTTGTTAATGGGCCAATATAAATGCCATCGGTTGTGGGCAAACCACTTTTCCAGCTCTTGACTTCGGTAATAAAGGCATTTAAATAATCGTCATAATTTTTCTCGTGTACGTAAATGCGCTCAACGGAGCAACAGCTTTGTCCGTTATTGTAAAAAGCGCCATCAGCTGTACCCACAGCAGCAGCAGCTACATCGGCTACATCATCGGCAATATACAAGGGATCTTTGCCGCCTAACTCCAACTGACATGGAACCATTTTTGCAGCCACTTTTCCGTAGATCAATTTTCCTGTTTTGTAAGAGCCTGTAAAGAAATAGCCATTAAAGTCCATTTCTAACAAGGTTGCACCGGTTTCTTTGGCTCCAATGGCGATATGGAAAACATCATCGGGCACCCCCGCTTTTTTTAACAGTTTTTCGATCTGTAGTCCGGTTAAAGTGGCATGTTCTGAAGGTTTGTACATCACTGCATTACCACTTAAAAGTGCCGGAATAAAAACATTTATACCAACCAGGTAGGGGTAGTTCCAGGCCGAAATGTTGCAGACCACACCTAAAGGTTCATATTTAATAACCTCTTTCAAACCCGGTTCATCAACCATCACCTCATCAGCCAGATATTTTTCAGCATTAGTCAGCATCCATTTTATGCGTGCCCTTGCACCGTTAATTTCATTACGCGATTGTTGTAAAGGTTTGCCCACTTCGCTGGTTAATACCGGCGCCAGTTTTTCTATTTCAGCTTCCAGTAAATCACTGAACATAGCGATCACTAAAATCCTTTCCTGAAGGGTTTTATTTGCCCATAGCGGCTGCGCTTCTTTTAAAGCATCAAATTTTAGCTGAAGTGTGGATGAATTGTCCTCCTCCAAACTGGTAATAATTTCTTCTGTTGCTGGGTTGATGATCTGCATTTTAAAATGATTTGTAGATTAAAGCAATTACACAGATTGAAGTTTTATTTGCGAATTGATTGCATGAATAAATGCCTCGTGTATATTTTTGCTAAATGGACTGTGCTGATTTTTTAAACGTTCAGGATGCCATTGTACGAATAATAAAAAGGATTTTCCTTCGGGCTCTAATCGTTCCATGGCTTCTGTAACCCCATCAGGAGAAATTGCACTTACCACTAAGCCTTTCCCTGTTCGATCGGTACTTTGATGGTGGTTACTGTTCACCAGTCCCTTATCGGTATTTACGATCTGATTGAGCCATGAAGATGGATTCACTAAAATTTCATGATAGCGGTCTGATTTATCGTGCATTTTAGAATGATCAAATTTTCCCCAGGTTGCGATGTCGGGGATTAAAGTGCCACCAAAAAATACATTTCCAACCTGCATGCCGCGGCATATACCTAAAACCGGGATTGAATGGACTTCGGTATAGGTTAAAACCTTAAATTCAAATTCATCGCGTTTTTCATCGATATCATCCTCATAACAATAAGGATAATACTCGGGCTGGTTATAAAACTTAGGATGTACGTCTTCACCACCGGTTAAAACAATACCGTCGCATTTTTTGATCTCTTCAAAATTGTCAAGCTTATATCCTAGCTGGATTACCTCTACATTTTCGTTGTAGGATAAGACCCAATCCCGGTAAATGGCGTACTTACTGCAATCGGTAACGCCAATAATTATTTTATCAGACATAGTCCATTATGTTTTTACCACAGATTTTCACAGATAAACACAGATTTGGATTGTGATTTTATTTAAGTAACACCACCTTTTATCTGTGTCCATCCTTTTTATCTGTGGTTATTGATTACTTTAAAGAGCACTTAAGTACAATTGTTTAAAATCTTCCCTGCTTACCGGTTTAGGGTTATTTGGATGTGCAAAATCTGCAAATGCTAAGTCGGCAAGTGTTTCTATGTGTTCATTTTTAACGCCAATATCACTCAATTTATGCGGAATATTGACTTTTGTATTCAAATCGAACAGATATTTTACAACCGCTTCGCCACTTTCATCTTTAAGCTCGAGTGCTCGGGCAATTTTTTTAAACCGATCTTCAAAACCAGCAATGTTGAACTGCATGCCATAAGGAATATTTACGGCATTGGCTAAGCCATGATGAGTATCTAAAAGGGAAGAAAGGGGGTGCGCTAACGAGTGGACTACGCCTAAACCTTTTTGAAAGGCAATGGCCCCCATCATCGAAGCCATTAACATTTTACTACGGCTTTCTAAATCGGGGCTGTTAGTTGCCCGTTCTAAGGAATCTTTAATCAACGAAATACCTTCTAAAGCAATACCATCACACATGGGGTGGAAATTTTTTGCCAGATAAGCTTCCATGTTGTGCGTAAGGGCGTCCATACCTGTTGCAGCGGTGATAAATGGTGGTAAATCCATGGTTAACTCCGGATCTGCAAAAACGATCTGTGCCATTAATTTTGGTGAAAACAGGATTTTTTTCTGATGGGTTTCATCGTCTGCGATAATGGCGCTGCGCCCCACCTCACTTCCGGTACCTGATGTGGTTGGGATAGTAATAAAATGAGGAACCTCATTGGTGACGTAAATATCACCACCGATTAAATCATCATATTTAAATAAATCTTCGCGATGGTTAACACGCAGGACAATGGCACGGGCAACATCCAAAGCGGCACCTCCTCCAATACCAATAATGCTATCGCGATGGGTAGCATCCCAGGCATCAGTACCTTTGTAAACATCGCTTTTTACAGGGTTTTTGTGTATGTCGCTAAAAACCTCAACAGAAATGTTTTTAGCCTTTAAATCTTCAATAATTCTTTTAAAAAACGGAAGCTGTGCAATAGTAGGGTCGGTAACAATTAAGGGCGCTTTTAAATTGTTCTTAATTAGGTATGCTGGCAATTCTTTTACCGAACCTGCACCAAAACGGATGGTTGTAGGAAAATTAAACTGATGGATTTTATCAAATATCATGATATTCTTATTTTAGGTATTTAAGACCTGTTCTTTTTAATTTATTTTACCATCTGAGGCAATGTTATTTAAACCTGACAGTCAGCGATTAACTACGGTGTTCTAAGGTGACTTAGGTGGTCAACATTTTAGCATGTTCTATTTATTTACCACCTTAGGCACCTGAGCCCACCTAAGGTTAGATGTTAAAATATTCCCCTAAGGCATTAGGGTTCCCAATCAAGTTGGGAATGACGACTCTACTAAATAATTTCTAAATACCTTTTCAACTCCCAATCGGTTACTACTTTGGCATATTGCTTACATTCCCATTCGCGTGTCATGGTAAAATGATTAACGAAATCTTCGCCCAATAATGTTGCAGCAAGATCAGAATTTTTCATCTTTTGTGTAGCCTCGAATAAATTGCGTGATAATGTACCGTTTGATAAATCAGTATATCCGTTTCCTTTTGTAGCAGGCTGTTCCAATTTAAGGTTGTTTTTAACGCCATATATTCCGGCAGCCAGGCAAGCCGAAAGTGCTAAGTACGGATTGGTATCAGATCCTACTATTCTGGTTTCTAAACGCGAAGCCTTTTTGCTTCCAGGCAACGCCCGTAATGCCGTAGTGCGGTTATCAATTCCCCAGGTTACTGTAGTTGGTGCCCATGCGCCCTCAACCAAACGTTTATAACTGTTTATGGTAGGGGCAATCATCGGTAAGAGGTATGGCAGGCAATGCAGCTGACCAGCGATATAACTTTTCATTGTTTTACTCATTTTATTTGCATCTTGCTCATCATAAAAAAGGTTGATCTTATTGTTGCTGTCCCATAAACTTTGATGCACATGGCCGCTGCAACCAGGTAAGGTTTCGCTTATTTTAGCCATAAAAGTTGCCAGGATACCATGTTTATAAGCAATTTCTTTTACAGCCGTTTTAAATAAAATAGCCTGATCGGCAGCTTTTAGTGCAGGAGCGTATTTTATAGCAGCTTCGTAAACCCCCGGACCGGTTTCGGTATGCAAACCTTCAATGGGGATATCGAATTTATTAAGCAATTCGAACAGGTCGCTCATAAATTCATTCCGGTAAGTGCTTCTCAAAATGGAATAACCAAACATGCCCGGACTTAAAGGTTTCAAATTGGCAAAACCCTTTTCATGGATGGTTTCTGGTGTTTCTGAAAAATTAAACCACTCAAATTCCTGTGCAAAAAGTGGTGAGAAGCCTTCATTTTCACATTCTGTAATCAGTTTTTTTAATAATTGCCTCGGGCAAACAAAATTTGGTTCGTCCTGATCATCAATAAAATCTCCAAGAAAGAATGGTACGTCATTTTCCCATGGAATTTTCCGAAAAGTTGAGAGATCGATTTTCACCTGAGCATCTGGATAACCCGTATGCCAACCCGTATATTTCCCATTTTCATACGCCAAATCGCCTGCATCCCAACCGAAAGTAACATCACAGAAACCCAGGCGACCTTCAACTAAAGAAGCAAATTTTTCGGCAGCTACATATTTTCCTCTTAAAATGCCGTCGATATCTGCAATGGCCAATTTTACTTTTCCAGACGGATGATTTTTTACATAATCAAGAATTTCTTTGCTCGTACTCATTAATCTGCCTTTTTAAAAATTTTATATAGAAGAAATATGCCTAAAACGATGCTGGTGTAAATTAAACCTAATTTAAGATTATAAATCAGCATTGCGATGAAAGAAACGCAAGAAATAATTAATGCAATAATGGGAAATAGCGGGTAAACAGGAGTTTTGAAAGGCCTTGCCATTTCAGGACTGTTTTTTCGGAGTACCATTACCGAAACCATCGATATGATGTATAAAGTTAAGGCGCCAAACACAGAAATGATAATAATCTCAGCAGTTTTACCAGATAAAAGTGCAATGATACCAATCACCATATTACCGATCAGCGCATTAGCAGGGGTTTGAAATTTTGGAGAAATTTTGCCCAAAATAGCAGGGATGCTTTTTACCCTACCCATTTCGTAAGTAGACCTGCCAGCTGCTAAAACCAATCCATGGAAGGAGGCAACCAAGCCAAATAGGCCAACCGTAATGAGTAAGTGGTACATTAAATGATTATCACCCGTAATCATTGAAAGGGCTAAAGGTAGAGGTGAATCGGAAGTCTCGCCCGATTTTCCGTTTTTATACACGATGGCTTCCCAACCGCCAATGCCAATGGTAGAAATAAAAACCAGTACACATAATACAACCAGGGTAAATATGCCCCAGCCAAAACCTTTGCTGATATCTCGTTGCGGATTTTTGGTCTCTTCCGCTACATTTGCGACCCCCTCAATACCCAGAAAAAACCAGATGGCAAAGGGGATTGCTGCAAAAACACCACTCTAGCCATTAGGGAAACTATTGTGTGTCAGATTTTCTGTATGAAATTTCGGCAGTGTAATGCCTGAGAACAAGAGCAGTTCGCCAACAGCTAAAACGGTAATAATGACTTCAAAAGAGGCCGCTGCCTTTATACCATAAACATTTAAAGCGGTGAAAATAAAATAAACGGCAATGGCGCTTGTAAGGATGGGAACCTGCGGGAAAAACGCATTAAAATAAGCACCAATGGCAAATGCAATGGCTGGCGGAGCAAATATAAATTCGACCATTTGAGCAATACCAGCAATAAAACCGATGTTTTTGCCCAGAGCTGTGTTCGCATAATCGAAAACTCCACCTGCCTTTGGTATGGCACAGGCCAATTCGGCATAACTAAAACTAAAGGTTACATACATTACCATGATGGCAACCGTAGCGATGGCCATGCCCAGGGTGCCACCCTTTTCGAGGCCTAAATTCCAGCCAAAATACATTCCCGAAATTACATAACCAACACCAAGCCCCCATAGCATAAACGGGGTGAGTGTTTTCTTTAAGCCATCTTTTTGTTCCATTTTAAGGATTTATAAGATTTAAATAGGTTTATATGATTTGCTCGAAAATGATAAACTATTAGCCTCGGTATCTGATGTTTAAAGTAGTAATTATTTTTTGGTTAAGGAGATAATATATTTCATTTCTGATTAAAATAAAAAAAACCAATGCCTGAGCATTGGTTTCAATAAATTTGTTAAGAATAGGCTATGCGACTATTCCGAATCGCGGTTTTTATTTACAATCTGGCTGTCTCTCGTGTTTTTCTGCACCGTAATGGCACCAAATAGAGAGAGTAAAAAGGCAAAGGCATAAAACCCTTTTTCGCTGGGTAACAATGTGGCATTCCACAAACCAATTACCAGTAAGGTGATGGTTAATAGCGTAGAAAACCAGCTGATACCGTAATAAATTTCAGTAACAGGAATTCCTTCCAGTTTATCGCGAACAGCTTTTTGTAAAGAGATTACGGCGAAAAGGCCAAACATCAATACCGTAAAATAATATCCTTTTTCGTTAAGAAGCATATCAGAACGCCACAAGCCTACAATAAAGCCGATCATTCCGATACCTAATGCCATCCAGGCCGCAGCCACGAATGCATTCGATGGTTTTTGATTCATTGTTTTGAGATTTAATTTATTTCAATAGAAAACGTTAAAGATTTCTGAATGTTATTATTTGTCTAATATATAAATTGCTTGCAAATAAGGAATAATTTAAATCGACGCGTTTTCACTTTAACTTATTTTGACAGGATAGATAAAAACATTATCTGTGCTTTAGGGTTAATCATTTTAAACACTTTATCTTAGTAAGATGCGAACGTTGCTAACTTCTGCCCAAATGCGCAGTGCCGATCAGTTTACCATTGCCAATAAACCAATTGCTTCTATTGATCTGATGGAAAAAGCCGCCAGGGCCTTTGTTCAAAGTTTTTTGAGAGATGAATTTGATACCAGTAAAAGTGTTGCTATTTTTTGTGGAAAGGGAAATAATGGCGGCGATGGGCTGGCTATTGCCCATTTGTTGTTGGCTAATGGTTATCAAAATATAAAAGTTTATATCATCAACTTCAGTAACAAGCAAAGTGATGATTTTACCATTAACCTGCAACGGATAGACGAATCGCGCTGTAAAAAAGTAGTAATTAACCAACCTTCGGACCTGAAAAGCCTGAAAGCAGATTTAGTGATCGACGCCATTTTAGGTTCGGGTTTAAATAAAGCGCTAACAGGCGATTATGAAGAACTGGTTCAGTTTATCAACAAGCAGCATAAAAAGGTGTATGCTGTTGATGTACCTACAGGTTTTTTTGCTGAAGGAAAATTACCTGAAGTGTATAACGGAATAAAAGCCTATAAAACAATCTCATTTCAACGTCCAAAGATTAACTTTTTCTTTCCCGAATCTGCAGCTGCAACCGAAAAATTTGAAGTAGTGGAAATTGACTTGGATGAGGGGTTTATTCAAAATCAGGATGCCGATTTTCAGTTGATCGAAGAAAGTGATATTCAAAACATCCTTCGGCCCCGGAAACTGTTTAGCCATAAGGGAACCTATGGTCATGCATTAATCATCGCCGGGAATACAAATACCATGGGGGCAGCCCTGCTTTCATCAATGGCTTGTTTGCATGCTGGTGCAGGTTTAACTACTGCTTGTATCCCACAAATTGGACTGACCGCATTAAATACTACTTTGCCAGAGGTGATGGCATTACCAAGGGGCGAATATACAAGGATTGAAGACCCTAAAAAATATCAGGCCATAGCTATTGGACCAGGTTTAGGGACCGATCCTGAAAATGAAAAATTACTGGAAAGTTTGATACTCGCCAAACAACCTTTAATCATTGATGCAGATGCGTTGAATATACTGGGCGAAAGAAGGGATCTGATCGATAAACTTTCCCCCGATGCCATTCTTACACCCCATATGAAAGAGTTCGATCGATTATTTGGCGAACATGAAAGCTGGTGGGATAGGGTGCAATCGGCCAGAGAAAATGCGAAAAAATTAAAGATTGTTATCGTGCTTAAAAATCAATATACTTTCATTTGTCTGCCAACAGGTAAAATACTGATCAATCCAACTGGTAATCCGGCAATGGCACAAGGGGGGATGGGTGATATCTTAACCGGAATTATTGCAGGCTTTGTGGCGCAGCAATATACGGCAACAGATGCTGCTATTTTAGCCTGTTACATTCATGGAAAGGCTGGTGATGATCTGGCTCATGAACACTTTGTGGTTACCGCTTCGCAAGTGGCTAAAAGAATATCAAGAGAAATTAAAATACTCATCTCCAGATAGTTTTAATTTATGCATGTGGAAAAAAAATGATGATGTTCTACTATCTTTCTAGTTAATAATTTATAGTTTAAGGGAATATTTTAATCAGATATCTTAAAACGGAAAACTAAATTATTATGGCACAAAAAGAGTACACGCTGAACGAACTCATTAAGGAATCAGCAGAAAACCCGGCAGAAAACGATTTTTTTGAACTGGAAAAACCTGCCATGCTCGAAGTTAACCTGAAAAATCAAAAGATTTTAGCCAAAGCCGGTTCCATGGTGGCTTACATCGGCAATATCGATTTTAAAAGAGAAGGTTTATTAAGCAAGGGTTTGGGCGGTTTATTAAAGAAAGCCATCTCTGGCGAAGGTACCTCGCTCATGCATGCCACAGGAACAGGTAAGCTGTATCTTGCCGACGAAGGCAAGAAAGTTAAAATTATCAAACTACAAAACGAATCGGTTTTTGTAAACGGAAATGATGTACTCGCCTTGGAAGAGAACATCAAAAACGAAATTAAAATGTTGAAAAGCATTGCAGGAATGATGAGTGGCGGTTTATTTCAGGTAAAACTATCGGGCAGTGGTTATATTGCCATTACCACCCACGGCGAACCGATCTTATTGAGGGTTTCGGCCAACCAACCTGTATATACAGATCCTAATGCTACGGTGGCCTGGTCTGAAAATTTAACGCCAAATATCAAAACCAATTTAACTTTCGGTTCTTTTATCGGTAGGGGAAGTGGTGAATCTTTTCAATTGGAGTTTTTTGGTGAAGGCTGGGTACTGGTACAGCCCTACGAAGAAGTGAAATACGCAGCGAAGTCTTAGTAGATTTGGTTCGTGGAGACACGAACCAAGACAATAGATAAGGGAAGTAGTATAAAAACTATAGGTCTTAGCCAGACGCTAAGACCAGTAAAGATTTTTTGGAAAGCAGTTGCAAAAGCGTTTGGGTTTACGGAGTCCTGCCATCCGCTTTATCCCGATGAAAAATCGGGATGCTCGCTACTGTCAGGTTTAGATGGCACGGGCTGTATTACTATTGAGAGTTGCAGTGCGCAAACCTCTGCCTTAAACGGCTATCCTCTTATTTGCAAGAGGCAATCGGTTTTGGTACGGCGGTATGAGGAAGTAAAGTACGCGGCGAAATCTTAATATAGTAGCATCGTCATTCCCAACTTGATTGGGAATCGTAATGCAATAGGCTTTAAGATTCCCGCCTGCGCGGGAATGACGGTGTACTGCTTGCAAAAAGCAAAAATCCCGACATTGATAAATGTCGGGATTTTTTATATTGATTAAATAATTTCTAACTATACGCCGCCCATTACGGTTAATTTATCCATAGTTGGGTTAACACTTCCGCCCATAGGCTCCAAGGTTACAGCAAATGCTTGTGCTTCCTGAATGGTTTGCATTTTCACCAGGGCTTCGTTATTAGTCGAATCGGTTTTTCCGAAAACACCTAAACTTACCGGTTTTCCATTTACCAACGCCCATAACTGATATTCATGCTCGGCATCGGTTTTTGGTAAATCCATTGCCACATAGTTAATCAGCACACTTTTATCTTTTTTATTCCAGTATACCTTCATTTTAGAAGTTGGACTAAAAGCCTGTCCTGCCATTCTGATGGTTGCCCATTCTTTGCTATCGGCCATTGCGGCCATATTATCTAATCCCTGGTTCTCAAATTCCAGTTTGCTTACCACACCGGCAAATTTTTGTTTATCCAGGTTTAAACTGGCAATCTGGTCGTGCGCAGCATTCAGTTTATTATAAGTAATAAACAATGCCGCGGTACTTACTACCAATAAAGCTATACAAGCAACTAAGGCGTAACGTAAAGTTCTCACTTTAGCATCACTTCCATCCAAACGTATAATTCTTGGTTCTTCTGTATAAATTGGTTCGGGTTGAACATTCACATTCTCTTCAACCTCACTTAATCCCAACTTTTCGAATAATCTTGTTTCTACATCTGCAGATGGTTCTACAGCATTTTGCATAGCATATTGCTCCATAGCTTGCTCAATGGCCGCTATTTCATCTCTTACCTCCGGGTTTTGAGATGCCATTTCCTCAACCTGCAACGTTTCTTCAGGTGATAAATCACCTAAAACGTACAGTTCGAGTACTCCAGATTCGATATATGCTTTTAAATTTTCCACGCTCAATTAAAATTCCTTCTCAATTCAATAATAGCCAACCGGATCCGGGTTTTCACCGTACCTAATGGCAGATCTAACTTTTCTGCGGCTTCCACATGTGTGAAACCCTTGTAATAAACTAAATCAAGAACTGCTTGTAAATCCGGTTTAAGGTTTTCTACAAGTTGCTTAACACCAAGAACATCAGGATTAAACGTAACCTTGTTTTGTTCATCAACGAAACTTACGTTATTTTCTATATCTTGGTTTTTGAGTGAATTCTTAAAATCTTTAGAACGTAGTTTGTCGATCGATAAATTGCGGGCAATATTCATCATCCACGTAAACAAACGTCCTTTTGTATGATCATAGTGTGTTGCAGACTGCCAGATTTTTACAAAAGTTTCTTGTAAAACATCTTCTGCAAGCTCTGTGTGGGTAATAATGCGTGAAATAACGCCATAAAGCGCCGACGAATACATGCTGTACAGTGTTTTTAGTACCGCTGGATCTTTCGATTGCAGTGCTTGAACAAGTTCAGGCTCTGTTAGGGTTAATTTTTTTAATGCAGTCACTATTGATCACTAAGATACAATACAGAACACTAAAAGCAAAAAAATGTTTTAAAAATGCATTCCGCTTAGGAGTGCGATTAATTAACTTGTTTTCCAATAAGTGTTAATGGTTTAACATTTATTTTTTTTAATCATTTATTCTGAAGCCTTGAGCTTGAAAAAGTTTAACGATTTTTAACTTCTGTTTACATCAGATTGTACTATTTTAGTTTAACTAAATATAACATCTAAATGAATACAGCGCTTAAATATGGGGTACTTATAATTACCCTACTTTTCGGTACACCGATTTTTGCCCAAAAAAACAGCAATCCAAATAGCGAAGAAGACATGTTGGCCAGTTTTGGTAAACAAGGTACTTTCGTACTAAAAGGTAAAGCGAAAAATTTAAAAGATAAATTCTTTGAATTTGGCATGACCACCTATTTGCACAATAATGAAAGTTATTTTGTAGATTTTAACAAAGATGGATCATTTGAAAAATCTTTTCCAATTATTAACAGCCAGCAGTTGTATCTTTATTTAAATGATGATGCGATAACCATTACTGTTGCCGACGGTGATACCATTTTGTTGAACTGGGATGAAAAGAATTTTGAGCAATCATTTAGTTTAAATGCAAGTGTAGCCAGTAGAGCTGAAATTTTAAAAACGGAATGGGAAATTTATAAAAATTTTAGAAAACCTGAATCGGAATTGAGGGATCAGTTTTATAAAGAACGTGAAACTTTGTCTGCTAAGGCAAAATTTGATCTGCTGAATAATCTATACAGTAAAAAAGTAAAATTCATTTTGTCTAAAGATACGGACCATGCCAATTCATCTACATCATATTTGCTTTCTAACAACTATTTTTCTTATGCATCCTGGCTTAGAGATGCTAAATTATTGGATCGGTTTTCCCTCAAGGTAGTAGAAGATAGTGTTTTTAAACTGCCAATGCTTGAAGGAAAAGTAAACGGTAAGCCTTCAAAATTTTTAAAATACAATATTTTAGATGGCAGCGACAATTATAAAACTTCTAATGAAAGGTATTTAATAGAGCTGCCAGAGTACAGGGAGTTTATGTTCAACTATATCCGTTTTGCCTCTCCAATTAACAGATATGTAGAAGAAACCCGGAAAAGTAGCCCAACTAATTTTAGTTTTAAAGATTATTATATGGCCAAAGCAGCTTTGCGATCGACGTTTGTGGAAGACTGGTTTATCACCAACTGTCTTATGTTTGGTTTCGACTACTATCCATTTAAAGATGTTGAGGAAGTATACAATCATTATTTACCCCAGGCAAAAACGCCTTATTTTAAAAAAGCCCTGGAAGAAAAATACGATTTGGCCAAAAACTTAAAACCGGGTTTACAGGCACCTAATTTCTCATTGCCTGATGATAAAGGAAAAAGCGTTTCGCTGAGCGATTTTAAAGGTAAAGTGGTGTATATCGATTTTTGGGGAGTAGGCTGCGGACCTTGCATTTATGATATTGAGAACTATGAAGCAAAACTGCATGAGGGTTATAAAGATAAAGATGTTGTTTTTATCAATATTTGTGTGGATAGCGGAGAAAAAGCCTGGAAAAATGCGATAAAGGAATATAAACTAACAGGTGTAAACTTAATTGCTGAAGGCTGGACCAAAAATCCGGTTTGTAAAACTTATGGTGTTAGCGGGATCCCGCATTATGTAATTATCAATAAAGATGGTACTATGGCGAATAATAATGCACCACGCATGGATGAGCTATCAGGGAATATTGGGAAAAGCGAACTGGACGCAGCGCTGAGAAAAAACTAAGTGCCTGAACTTTTTCTGTCACACTGAGCTTGTCGAAGTGCCTTCTTTATATTAAAAATGAGGTCTTCGACAGGCTCAGACAGACATATTAATTATTTTTACTGATTTAATTATCCTCTATGAAGATTTAAAATCTTTAAATAATCTGAATTATGCTATTCCTTCAATAGGGAAAAGGTGTTTTTCGGCGTGGTAAGATGAACGTACCAGCGGACCACTTTCTACATATTTTAAGCCTTTTGCCAAACCAGCTTCTTTGTACATGGCAAAGGTGTCAGGATGAATCCAATCAACCACAGGGTGGTGGTTGCGGGTTGGTTGTAAATATTGTCCTAAGGTTAGGATGTGAACACCATTGGCTACTAAATCGTCCATGGCTTCGAAAATATCTTCTTCCGTTTCGCCCAAACCAAGCATAATGCCTGTTTTAGTTCTTAAACCAAATTCCGAAATTCTTTTTAAAGCTTCTAAACTTCTGTCGTACTTAGCCTGGATACGTACCTGTCTGGTTAAACGCTTAACGGTTTCCATATTGTGTGAAACCACTTCCGGGCGTTCTTCTAAAACGCGGTATAAATTATCCCACTGACCTTTAAAATCGGGGATTAAAGTTTCTAAAGTAGTGATCGGGCTTTCTCTGCGGATAGCCTGTAAGGTTTCTGCCCAGATAATTGAGCCACCATCTTTTAAATCATCACGGTCTACCGAAGTGATTACGCAATGTTTAACGCCCATCAACCTTACCGAATCGGCAATACGGTTAGGTTCGTCAACATCAACAGCCAATGGCCTGCCGGTTGCAACTGCACAGAAAGAGCAGCTCCGGGTACAGATATTACCTAAAATCATGAAAGTTGCCGTACCTGCACCCCAACACTCGCCCATATTAGGGCAATTACCGCTTTCGCAGATGGTATGCAGCTTATGCGTGTCTACTAAACTACGAACTTGTGCATATTCTTTACCAACGGGCAATTTTACGCGTAACCAATCAGGTTTACGTTTAACTTCAGTTACAGCAGGTACTACCGGTAAATCAATCATGGTACAAAGTTAATGAATAGGATTGAATTGTTGCAATGCCGAAATGTTTGAGGGTTGTAATAATAGTTTGGTTAACTGGTTAATTGTTTACTCTTCAACTACGCTCAGGGGGGTAACTGGGTATAAAGCCTAATTTTCATCGTGGTGTAAGATATTTCTATCCGACACTGAAAAATTAATCCAGATCCATCTCAAAAGCAATCTGCCGTTTATTTTCTTTAAAACCAACCCGCTCGTAAAATTGATGACTTTCGGTGCGTTTGATATTACACCTTACCTTTAATTTTTTTACCTGGTACTCTTTTGCCCAAAGTTTTACACGATCAATTAGCTGTTTCCCGATTTTTAGGTTGCGGTAAGCTGAATCTACAACCAATCCGCCAATTTCGATAAATGGATCTGATTCTATCCTTAAAGTATAAAAACCATGGATCCAACCGACTACTTTATTTTCGAATACAGCAACATAAGCACAGTTCTCATTACTGTTGTTAATCTGCCTGATCCTGAACAGTGTTTGTTCGATATTGCTTTGATAACCCAATTGTGTAGATAGCTCCGCCACAATTTCTGCATCTTTTTCGGTTATTGCCCTGATTTCGACCATTGTTAATAAGGTTATTATGTTAAACTAAATTAAGATTAAAAAATTGTTCTAACGTCAGATGGTAACATCTGACGGCACGGAAGCTGTGTGCTTGGCAAACTTCGCAAGTATAACCTCCAAAAGCACCAAGCCACGCCACTTAAACCCTATTGAAGCGGCAGCCTGAGCCTCTTCGGCGAAGCTACAGCAGAAAGAGGGACTACACTTACTCATAAGCACTAAAGTACCTTTCCAAATAATAATAAAAATATTTGTGAGCATTTGTTATTGCAAGTGATGACCGATATTGCTTTTCAAATGTTAGCTAAAAATCATAAGCGAAACATTGCAACTTTAAACGTTTTTACTTTCTAACTAAATCTTACATTTGCAATATGGATACTGGCTTACAGCTTTACAATACGCTTTCACGCAAAAAAGAACTTTTTCAACCCTTAAATGCACCCAATGTTGGGATGTATGTTTGCGGTCCTACTGTTTATAGCGATGTGCACCTGGGCAATTGTCGCACATTTATTTCTTTCGATTTAATTTTCAGGTACCTTAAATATGCTGGTTATAAGGTGCGTTATGTGCGTAATATTACCGATGCAGGCCATTTAGAGGGTGATAGGGATGAAGGTGATGATAAATTTGCAAAACGTGCAAAGTTAGAGCAACTGGAACCCATGGAAATTGTACAGAAGTATACTTTGGGTTTTCATGATGTTTTGCGCATGTTTAATACCCAGCCGCCTAGTATCGAGCCCACCGCAACCGGCCATATTATTGAGCAAATTGAAATGATCAAGGTGATTATTGCCAATGGTTATGGTTATGAAGTGGGTGGCAACGTATATTTTGATGTAGAAAAATATAGTAAAGAATATAATTATACGATTTTAACCAACCGCAACCTGGAAGACATGCTGAACAATACCCGCGAACTGGGTGGACAGGATGAGAAACGTGGAAGGTTGGATTTTGCCCTTTGGATAAAAGCAAAGCCTGAAACTTTGATGCAATGGCAATCGCCATGGGGCATGGGTTTTCCGGGCTGGCATATCGAATGTTCGGCCATGAGCGCCAAATATTTGGGTGCAGAGTTCGATATCCATGGTGGAGGAATGGATTTAGCAGCCACGCACCATACCAACGAAATTGCACAATCTGAAGCCTGCAGCCATAAACAACCCGCACGCTACTGGATGCACACCAATATGCTTACGGTAAATGGCACACGCATGTCTAAATCGGCCGGAAATGGTTTTCTTCCTTTAGAGTTGTTTACCGGAGATCACCCTTTGCTGAAAAAAGGTTATAGCCCGATGACAGTGAAGTTTTTCATGTTGCAGGCGCATTACCGCAGTACTCTGGATTTCTCTAACGATGCATTGGATGCTTCGGAAAAAGGATTCCGTCGTTTAATGTCGGCAATTGGGTTATTGGATAAATTATCTGTTTCTGAGCAGAACGATTTCGATATTGATGCATTGAAAGAAAAATGCATTAATGCGATGAATGACGATTTTAACAGCCCGATTTTGGTTGCTGAGTTATTTGAAGCCGTTCGCATTATCAATACCGTTTACGATGGTAAAGGGAAAATCTCAGCAGAAGCCTTAGAAAAACTAAAACAGCTGATCAACGATTTCGTATTCGATATTTTAGGTCTGAAAGATGAAGATGCCGGAGGAAATGACTTAAATGGCGTTTTGGATATGGTGATTAACTTAAGGACTGAAGCAAAAGCCAATAAAGATTATGCAACTTCAGACCGTATCCGTATCGGATTGCAGGAATTGGGTATTCAGCTTAAAGATGGCAAAGAAGGAACAACCTGGAGTAAGGCTTAGTTAAGTTAGTCCTGAGTCTATAGTCCAAAGTCATGAGTCGATTTAAACGATGAGAAAAATTGGTTTAGTAGGTGGCATTAGCTGGGTATCGACAATAGATTATTACCGATTTATAAATGAGGGTGTAAATGAGCGATTGGGTGGATTAAATTTCGCTGAATGTATTATTTACTCCCTTAATTTTGGAGATGTTCAGGATCATACCTGGGAAGGATCGTTTGATCTTTTGCTTCATGCCTGCCAAAGTTTAAAACGTAGTGGTGTAGAAGCCATCGTGCTCTGCGCCAATACGGCTCATCTTTTTGCTGATCAACTTCAGGAGGAAATTGGTCTGCCGATCATTCATATCGGTACCGAAACTGCTAAAGCCATAAATGCTACCGGTATTAAAAACGTAGGCCTACTAGGTACCGTATTTACCATGGAGAAAGATTTTTACATCAAAAAACTCGAAGACCATGGATTAAACATTTTGGTGCCAGCCCAAAAAGAAATTCGCGATTATATACAGTTTACGCTTAAAGAAGAACTGGGTAGGGGAATGATACTGGAAGAAACCAGGGCACAGTACCTCAAAATAATTAACCACCTGATTGCAGATGGAGCGGAAGGCATTATTTTGGGATGTACAGAAATCCCAATGCTAATCAATCAGGATGATTTTGAAATCCCAGTATTCGATACCACTAAAATTCATTGCCAGGCCATTGTAGATTATATATTATCTTAGAAGGACACTATCAGTTTAAATTCAAAATAGCGCTATTTTTCTTTTGCAGCAATAATGCTACCTTTAGCAAAAGTAAATGGACTGTAAATCAATATATTCAGGAAAAATGTACTCGAAAGGGATAACTTTATTTATCCTGTTTTGGAGTTTGCTTACTTTTTCCAATAACAGCGCAGGTTCGGTTGCTTCTCAATACAATCCATCTTTTCAAACGGAATGGGTATCTCATAAACGTAAGCATTTTACTACGCCAGTTCTTTTCAGGAAGGCAATAATTAAAACTAGTGCTTCGATCGGCAAATACCTTTTGCAGATTTTCACCTTTAATAGCTTACTCGCCGTAAAGCTGGCCAAACTCAGCCTGATTTCCCTATCTATTATTCCCCGCATTTCGCGCTTATTTGTTCAGGAAGCGATCTCGCAATACCCTACAGAAATAGATCATGTAAACTAATAGCGGTTTTAGCCCGAATATTTAGTCAGGCCATTCAATTATTGTTTTACAGATCTACTGATTATTCAATCGGGAAATCACCATTGATTTAAAATGAAATATTTCAAAAAAGCCATAAGGCTAATGGGATTGGTATTACTGATCTTTTTAGCTTCTATCGGAATTGGCGGGGGCGTTCCAATTCCTCTATCTAACAGAAAAGAAAATCACATCGAAATAAAAGTAGCCTTAAAAGATGCGGAGGAAGGTGAAAAATTAACGGTAGCTGATTTTAAGAAATAAAAAAAAGTCCCGATTTTCGTCGGGACTTTTTCAAATATTATCATTTGATCAATATTATGCTGGTTCTGCTACCCTTGCAACGTTACGATAAGGGAATTCATTAAAAATGTGTCTGCGGGCAAAACGGCCTGGAGAATCGGCATTTACCAGTTTCACATAAATTGCTTTTGGCACATCGAAATATTCGTAAGCACTTCCATCAAAAAACTGGATATTTAAAACCTGTTGTTTGTATTCGAAATCCTGAATATTAGATAAAGTGGTGGTTTGCGTGTAAGTTTCGATGTTCTGCTCGCGTGTTTCTGGCGCAATGCTCACTAAGAAATGGTAAGCTTCGATAATTTCTTTACTTCTTGCTTCTGCATCCAATTTCTCTTCTTCCTGCTGAAATTTATCAGGGTGACAATCTTTCATCAATGTACGGTACACCGATTTAAGCTCTTTTAACTCAGCATTTTTATCTACGTTCAAAAGCTTTCTGTAATCAACTATTTTTTTCATTTGGGCTAACCTCTTTTTTAATTTTGGTGAAACGACTTTAGAAATTTCTATCCGCCAAACCGTTTCAAGGCCGCAAAGATACGATTTATAATCATTTGATTTTGAGAAAGTTTTGTTTTTTCAAATATTAACAATTACCTAACCTAAAGGTAAAATTGGGCAAAAAAAAGTTTTGCAGTATTTACACTGCAAAACTTCATATTAATAAAGGGCAATAAGCCTTTAGTATTTAACCTGTAACGAGTTTTCTATTACTTCTTTATAATAATTGATATACTCCGGAAGGATTTTTTTTAAATCAAAATCCTGTGCTCTTGTGAAGGCATTTTCTTTAAAACGGTTCAGCGTTTCATCATCTTTCAAAATTTCGATGGCATGAGCGGCCATTGCCTCCACATCGCCTACATTGCTCATGTAGCCACAAAATCCATCTACATTAAGCTCTGGTAAACCTCCGGCATTTGTGGTAATGATAGGAACTTTACATGCCATGGCCTCTAATGCTGCTAAACCGAAACTTTCAGATTCTGAAGGCATCAGGAAAAGATCAGAAACCGATAAAATTTCTTCTACCGCATCCTGTTTGCCTAAAAACCGTACATTTTCGCAGATGTTAAGCGACCGGCAAAGTTGCTCGTTATAAACACGTTCTGGTCCATCGCCAACCATTAACAGTTTTGATGGAATTACTGCCTGCACCTTTTCGAAAATTTTGATTACGTCTTCTGTCCGTTTTACCTTCCTGAAGTTGCTGGTGTGGATTAAAATCCTTTCGTTATTTGGTGCAATCGCTTTTTTAAAGTGATCTTTTGCCTGTAAACTAAACCTGCTAAAATCTATAAAGTTAGGGATGACTTTAATTTCTTTCGTGATTTCGAAGTGGCGATAGGTATCTTCTTTTAAATCTTCTGAAACGGTAGTTACGCCGTCGCTTTGGTTAATAGAGAAAGTTACCACTGGTTTATAGGTCGGATCTTTACCCACTAAGGTAATATCTGTACCGTGCAAAGTAGTTACCACTGGTATATGGATGCCGTAACTGGCCAAAATCTGCTTGGCCATAAAAGCCGCAGAAGCGTGTGGAATGGCGTAATGAACGTGCAATACATCCAGTTGCTCAAAACGGACAACATCTACCAGTTTGCTGGCCAATGCCGATTCGTAGGGCGCATAATCAAAAAGCGGGTAATTCCTTACCGAAACCTCGTGATAAAACAGGTTGGCGGAAAAGAAATCGAGCCTTGCAGGCTGACTATATGTGATAAAGTGAACCTGATGACCCTCGTTAGCAAGAGCCTTACCAAGTTCTGTTGCAACTACTCCACTACCGCCAAAAGTGGGGTAGCAAACAATTCCTATCTTCATTATAAACGTATTGTTGTTATCGCAAATGTACCCGATTTTAATCTATAATGCGTGTCGGCCTATTGCAATAATAAAGACTAGATAATAAGTAGAGATTTCTTTGGGGAACTGAGCTAATTATTTGAGGTTTCTCATTTCCTCTTTTATTACCAAAAACAGTTCATTAGGTCTTTGTGTGCCAATAAAGTATTCTAAACCATCACGATCGGTTAATACAACCGCATCTTTACCTGATGAGTAGAAACGGATGGTACCCTTGGTATGAAGATTATATACCGGATTATTGAAAAAATAACGACTATAAGTTGCTTTGCGCACGTCAACAATGCTGTTTAAGTCTATTTTAACACGTTTTGTTGTCCAAAGTCCGTCCAATACCATGCTGCCATTATCTACAATAATTTTGTACTGGATCAGAAATAACAGGAGCATAGAAACACCGATAATCCCGAATCCCACTACCAGAAACAGATCTTGTGTATTATCACGATCGCGTTCATAAACATAGGCTGCAAAACAGAAAGCTGCCATAATCAACCGAATAAAAATGCGGACGTAATCGCGGCCAATGTATTGTTTTTCGATATAGGCGTATCTGCTTTCCACTTATTTAATTTTGAGTTCGAATATAGCAACTTTTTTTGTTGCAGTAGTTAATTTATATCGGTTATCCTGTCGCATACCTGCAATCCAAACAATTTCGCCATTTCCGTTTACTAAAATAGGGGTGGTGTTTTTCAAATGTAGCGGAACTTTCTCGTCAATAAAATAATCGCTCACCTTTTTCAGGCTGCGCATACCCAGGGGGATGAATTTATCACCATTTTGCCAGTTCCTCAACACCAATGGAAAAATTAATTTATCAGCATTTACAAAAGCTTTATTCGGATTGTATTCGAATTTTATTTCTTCCGTAAACGCTAATGTTATTTCGTGATCGGCAAAAACAATGCTTTCGGTAGCAGGGTGGATAAACTGATTGGCGGTAACCAAAACGTTTTTCTCAACGATTACCAAATCATTTCTATTAATAATGGCCTGGTGTGTTGAGCTAAAAAAGTGTGTTCCACTTGGTGATTTTAAACTGTCCAGAATTTCCTGTATTACATGCTCACCAAAACCAAAAGGCTTAAGCAGTTCGTAAAGCAATAGCTTTTGAGGGTTTAATCGTGTAATTTCCGATAAAGAAATGTAAATTCCATCAAGCCTTTTATTTAAGATTTTATCTGCCAGTTTTTGAACCTGCACATTTAAAAAAGTCTCCAGCTCAGCAAAGCGGGAAATATTTTCGGCAAAGGTTTTTTCAAGGTTGGGGTTAATTTCCTGCAAATGTGGTACAACCTGTAGCCTGATCTTATTGCGGGTATAATGGGTGCTGGCATTCGAGCTATCCTCCACAAAACCGATGTTATTGGCTGTTACCAGTTCCTCAATCTGCTGCCGGTTTAAAAACAACAGTGGCCTGATTAAACGGTCGCGTTTAGGCAAAATGCCATGCAAACCACTTATTCCTGTGCCGCGGGTTAGGTTAATCAATACCGTTTCAACTGCATCATTTTGATGTTGTGCTAAGGCAATGTAATCGTACTGTTCCGAAAGCCTGATTTCTTCAAACCAATGATAACGCAGATCACGTGCAGCCATCTGCGTCGAAATTTTATTGTCGGCAGCATATTTTTTTGTATCAAAATGCGTTACATAAAAAGGTAACCCTAAATTTTTGACCAGTAATGCAACAAAACTTTCATCCCGTTGCGCCTCATCGGCCCTTAAATTAAAATTACAATGTGCTACACCAACATCAACGCCTATTGCTTTAAACAAATGCAACATTAATACCGAATCTTTGCCCCCGCTAACGGCCAAAAGTATCCTGTTACCCTGAACAAATAGCTGCTGCTGTTCGATAAAGTCCTGAAATTGCTGTAGGGGTAACATCCACCAAAAATATTTAATTTTAACTGGTATTCCGAACGTTCGGAACAAAAAACTAACTTTGTAGTGTGCAAAAACTATTTGTCTTTTTATTTCTTCTAATCAGTCCGGTATTTTTATTCGGTCAGCAACCTGCCTCGAAAATTAAAATTGTTTCTTATCGGCATATCTCAGGTGATATTAAAAAGAAAGCAACTTATCTGAATTTTGTTGTTTTTCAACAGGATAATGCCACCTTAGCATGCGATAGTGCTGTTTTTTACAGCGAGCGGAACTATTTTGAAGCTTATAAAAACGTGCACATCAACCAGCTTACCACCGATATCTATTCAGATCAACTGGAATATGACGGAAATAAAAAGCAGGCACATTTAACGGGGAACGTAAGGATGATCGATCCAACATCGGTCTTAACCACCAATATTTTAGATTATAATACACTCACAAAAATAGGCACCTATACTAGTGGCGGTAAAATTGTAAATAAAGAAGTAACACTAACGAGTAAAAATGGTTATTATTTTAGTCAAAGAAACGTCGCCTATTTTAGATATGATGTTGTAGTAGTCACTCCTCAATCGGTTATCAAATCGGATACGATGAGTTACAATACACAGGATAAATGGACCTACTTTTATGGGCCAACCAATATTAAGGGGAAAGATGATAACCTTTATACCGAAAATGGCCAGTACAACACCATGACGGAGGATGCCTTTTTCGGGAAGAAAAATCTTTATACACAAGGTACACGATCTTTAAAGGGAGATAGTTTATATTATTTTGGCAAGCAGGGAGTTGGTAAAGCGGTAAAAAACATCGTTTTTTCTGATACCAAGGATAAAATGAAAATGTTTGGCGATTTAGGCTATTATTATAAGATAGATCAGCGTACACTCGTAACCCGGAATGCATATATGGGTATTGGCACTGAAGATTCGGTAATGGTTAAGAACAAAAAAAGGCCTGATAGTTTATGGATGGGTGCCGATACTTTGGAAACGCAGATGGTGCTGCAAAAAAACTTAAAACTGATCCCTAAAATTTCGATCAAAGCCGATAACCAGGTTGGTGAGGATGATGAAGACGGCGGAAAAAAAGGAAACGCCGAGCCCAAAGTAAAACCCGAAATCCAGTCTACCCAAAAAGAAGATAGGAGTAAAAGGAAGGCTGACAAAAAGAGAAAGAATAAAGGCGATGACAAAACTGAAGATTTGCTCAATCTGAAGGATAAAAGTACCGATAGTTTAAAATCGAAAATAGATTCGCTGAGCAAAGGACTTCCCAAAATTAATCCCGATAGTTTGCAGAAAGATAATGTTTTAAAAAGCAAGGCTGATTCTTTGATCAAAAATTTGCCTAAACTTAAAACAGATAGCCTGCAAAAGAAAATAACGGATAAAGCTGTAAAAGACCTTTCAAAAACGAAGATCGATAGTTTGCAAAAGAAAATTGCGGATAAAGCAGCACCGATTGTTAAAGAGGTATCAAAAACAAAAATTGATAGTCTGCAAAAAAAGGTCGCCAAATCTGGTGTTAAAGATAGTTTAACAAAAGTTATAGGAAATTTAAAGCTTGGGAAACCCAACGATACCGCTAAATTTAATCCTGCAGATACCGTCCAGGCGCGTATTATTAAGGCTTACCATGGCGTTAAAATCTTTAAAACGAATATTCAGGCCAAAACAGATAGTCTTTTTTACACCAGTGCCGATTCTACTTTACGTTGCTACAGCAACCCGATTATCTGGTCGGAAGGCTCGCAGCAGGTTGGCGATACCATTTATGTGCAATTCAAAAACAAAAAGCTGAATAATTTACAGGCCATTAAAAATGCATTTTTGGTAAATACCCCAGCCGATTCGCTAAGGTTTAACCAGATAAAAGGCCGTTTAATGACAGGTTTCTTTTATAATGGAAAATTAAAAAACCTTTATGTGGATGGAAACGCAGAAAGTATTTACTACACCCAGGATGATAGTACAAAGGTTTACAAAGAAATGAACCAGACGCTAAGCAGCAGGATCAAGTTCATTTTTAAGGACAAAGAAAACGCAATTGAAGATATCGTTTACATCAAGGGAGTAGAGGGGGCATTAAACCCTGAAAATACGATTGCAAAAGACCATGCTTTAAAGGGTTTTTCGTGGAAGCCTAGTGAGCGGCCAAAATCGAAGAAAGATGCCATTGGGTCGTCAGGTAAGCCAAAGCCCAAAGCAAAGGCAAAAGCAGGTAAACCTGTTGTAGCAGGTGCAAAAACAACTGCTCCTGTAGCTAAGCCTTCGGCGACAGTCCCTGTTGTAAAACCAAAAATCACAATGGCTAAAGACAGTTTAAACCTGGATAAGAAACTGCCAGTTAGCAAAACAGCGGATACCGCAAACTTTGGCATTAAACCCATTTTACCAAAAAAGGATAGTGTTCAGGTGAAAAAGGATACTTTATAGGTAAAAAAGCCAGCTGGTAAAATGTAGTTTGTTATTCGGCAAATAAATGTTTAAATTTAGTTATGGATTTACAATCAGAAAAATTAAGTGTACTCCAGCAGATTATCAACTCTAATGATGAGGGTTTGATCAGAGATATTAAATCATTAATCACTGCACGGGATTTTGATTGGTTTGATGGCTTAAATAGCAATCAACAAAATGATGTTTTGGAAGGAATTAATCAACTCGATCGTGGTGAAAGTTTCAGTCATGAAGAAGCAAAAAACAGATTTGGCATGTAATGAATATTATATGGTCTAAAAGAGCAGGTGAAACTTTCCAGAAAAACATAGATTACCTAAAAGAAAATTGGACGGAGATTGAGGTGAAAAAGGTTATCACTAGGGTATTTACTTATCTTGAAACGCTATCCAAAGAACCTTTTATTTCTAGAAAAACATATAAAACAAAGAATACACATATAGGTGTTATTATTCCACATATATCTGTTGTATACAGGATTAAGCCTAAAACAAAAACTTTAGAAATTGCAATATGAAAAGGGGAACTATGTTTAGAAGAAATTTAAATAATAATTTTAATGGAGATCTTATTGCCGAATAAAACAAGGTAACTGGTGGATGCTGTTATTATAGTAAGTTATATATCTGAAAGCGATGTTAAAGAGTTTTTAATATAAAAATTCATTGGTAAACGATTCAATTTCAAGTTTTCGCTGATGTCTAGTGAGTATTATTGAGCTGAGTATTGCGCAGCAGTTTATTACCCTGATTTGCTAAGTCTGTACCTGATAATCTTAAAATTCTGATTATTTTTTTTAAAAAATATTATGAATCTCAATAAACAAAGATTATCACTTTTTTCGTGTTATTTTTCCATTTAATTAAGGTAGGTTCTATTATATACTTATCATACGTTGCTAACCCTGAAGTTGGAAAAAAAATATCTTTAATTAATATGCATTTTTCTATTTCTTAGCTTAGTGCTATAACTTCAATAATAAATAAGGCTATTCTCTGTATCTTCTGAAATAATCATCCCATCTCTTTTGCCCATTGTCATTAAGACTATGCTCAGATTCTTCATCATATTTTTGATGTTCAATAATCATTTGATTATAAATTGAATCAAATATTTTTTTTATACTAGTTACATAATCTTTCTTAAAGAAAACATTTTTTTGAAAAGTGTCCTGCAATTTTTTGGCATAAATAAACCCTATATCAGCATGGCCTTGTTCATGATTTAGAAGCTTTAAGTTAATATACATTTTAGAAACATCAAAATAGGATTCTAATGTGTCTAAGACCAATGTAACATTAAAGTCTATTTTAACATTATCATGATCAAAAGCCTTGACCTTAAAAGTGTAGTTTATATGGTACCATGTTTTGGCATCAAATTTTGAGTTTTTTGGCTTGTTATTTTTAAATGCACCCCAAGTCAAATGTATAGGCATGACCGTCCTTTGTGCACAGGTTATATTAAAGATAAATAAAGTTGAGACTAATAGGATAAAATACTTCATATAAGGTTAGTAACAAATAAAAACCAATTTTTAAGCTGATTTCATAGCTAATAATATTACTTTGCTAAAAAAAGAGATAAGTTCTTTTTTATCAAAACAAAGTGTTTTATCATTGGCATTTATCAAATTATTAAACCATTTGATGCTTGAATTAATTTCTGATTTGGTTATTTTCGCTTCCTTCATTAATTTTAGATGCAAAGAGAGTTCCTCTCTGGAATATTTCACACCAAACTTTTCAAGTTGTTTTATTCTTACCAGATCAGCGAATTTTTCCTGTAGTTGCTGTTTAGCGATTGATATCTGTTGATCATGCTTTCGATACTGGATAAGGACTTTTCCGATATTGGTAACCAAAAACTTGAAAGACGCTCTGACAATAAAATCATAATCACCAGAGTACTTGAATTTTTCGTCATAAAATAAACTATGTTTTTTTATAAGTCTGCTCCTGAGCATCATGGTGCTCTGGGTTACAAAATTATCTTTTATTAAATAAGTTTTTAATATTCTGTGATTTAAAGGTCTATTTATAAATCCTATAGGATCACAAAATTCGTTAATAATTTCACTAAGTGCTCCTACACACCCTACTTTTGGATTGGCATCTAAGTATTGTGATAAGGATGTCAGATAATTTGGTCTGGCAATATCGTCCGAATCAAGCATTGCAATATATTTCCCTTTTGATAATTGAATACCTAAATTTCGGGCTGAATAGTTTCCAAAGTTCTTTTGGTTACGATTGTACCTTATCCGATTATCTCTAAACTTATTTATCTCTGTATCCGTTGCATCTGTGGATCCGTCATTGATAATGAGTAATTCAAAATCAGGCATATCCTGATTTAATATACTCTGAATAGCAGTTGAAATATACTTTTCTGCATTGTAACATGGCATTACAATAGAGATTAATGGTATATGGTTCTTAATTGACAAATTATCTTATTAAATTTTCAAAAAGTTCATTCCTGAAATTTTCGAGTCCTATTGTATTAAATTTATCTATGATCATTTTTGAGGAAAAAATTTTGTCTAGCCACAAATTCAACTTCATCAATTTTTGGTCTGAGTTGAAATATTTTTTGCCATAACCAAAACACAAAGCACTGTGCATTATAAGCTCTTCCTTTCCATGATCTATATGATACCTGTTCAGCTCACGAGATAATAATTTTACCACATTTCTTTTTAATTCGTTTTGCCTTTTGTTACAAGTATTGTTGCTATGCCATCTGTATAACAGGTGATAAGATGGTAAATTTGCTAATTTGGTGACTTGAGCCATCCTACACCAAAGGTCGTAATCTTCAGTGTATATGAAATCTTCCTTATACTTTAATTGTTTTACCAGTTCAGTGCGCATAGTAATTGAAGGGTGGGCAAATTGATTTCTGAATAATAACCCCAATTTTATACAATCATGTGATTCTTGAGTTTTTAGTGATTGAAGGAGATTTCCTTTTTCATCAGTAATTCTATACCAACTACCAACAATCCCATAAGCAGGTTCTTTCTTCAAAAAAGCTATCTGGTCATACAATCGATTTCCTACCATCAGATCATCGGCGTCCATTCTTGCGATAAATTTTCCACGAGCCTTTTTTACCCCTTTGTTTAGCGATTTTACTATACCAAGGTTTTTATCATTCTTTAAATAAATAATCCGTTGATCTGAAAACATGTTTAATGTTTCAAAAGTATTATCCGTACTACCGTCATCAATAATTAGAATTTCATAATCTTGATAAGTTTGAGATAAAATACTCTCCAATGTAGCTTTAATAAATTTTCCGCAATTATATGTAGGTATAAGGACAGTGGTTTCAGGCATCATTAATTTTTAATATTCAATTTAATTAAGTTTTGAGCTAGGAAAATTAGCATCTGTATTCGCTAAATATGAGACTTTTATAACTTTTGTTTTATTATTATAGAGCCACCAAACTTGACCGCGATCCAAAGAAATTCCGCCTTCCATCAAGCTTAAATCTTTGACATCATATGTGCCAATCACATCTCTCATTCTTTTATCAAAAATCCTAGGATAATAGTACAAAAAATCTGATTTGTTTTTAATTTTTACTTGGATTATCTGGTTCTTATTATCATTCCCTTTATCAAGGACAACTAACAGATTTGGATAACTATTGAAAAAAAGTTTAGCTAAAGCATTCTTATCTTGCTTTTTTACGAGGTACTTAAATTTTGTAAAATAAGAAGAAAATAGCCTGTCTTTCCGCAAATCAATTGGATTATACTTCCCAACTATTTCAGTTTGAGCAATACAAGTGGAAATTTGGAAAATAAATGCTGCTAAGAAGATAATCCTCTTAGCAGAGAGTTTAATAATTATCATGGATTATAGGGAGCGAAATTATAATCACCACTTTGGAATAAATCAGATTCTTCTTCATGTCTATGAAAACGCCCATCTTTATGGTCTTGAGTTATGTTTCTAAGTGCATCCATTGCCCCATTAAAATTACCTGCATTAATTAGCGCTCTTACGTCCGATTTCACAAAATTTCCATACCCCTGTTGATAGGCAAAACATACCAAAGCGTCGAATTGATATTGGGTTAACGAAACAGTGATATTTTGTTGAACGGCATATTTAGCCATTTTAACATCTTGCTGAAATAGAGCCAAAGCATCAGCTTCTGATATAGTTTTTCCGGTATAAGTATTGTTAGCTATTTCGGTTGGGGTCAGTTTGTGCCCGTATCCAATAGTTGGGTTACTGCTGTTATTTCCATCATTTGTATATATAGTTGCATGAAAACCTCCTTCGGCATCACCCATAAATTTTGCGAGTTCACTGCTAGTGTCCATTTGACTTAAAGGTATTGCGTATGGAGGGACAACTCCACTTCCATCATTACCTCCACCAGCACCTGTCCCACTGCCACCGCCGCCTGCGCCACCACCGCCATATATAGGATAAGGATTATAGAAACCACTACTACCATATCCGCCACCAGGAGTCACAGTAACCTCAAAAGATTGCGTGTATGAAGTCCAAGTATCTGTGCCCTTTATTCTGTAATACATATTTCCCTGAGGATCAATCCCCCATTCATATTCACCACTATCAACTCCGCCTTTGAGCGTTTCCAGTTCCTTAAAGGATATTAACTCCATCTCTGCTTCAAGCTGTTCAAATGCTAATGTTTGCTTTGTTTTTTTCATTAGATCATAAATTTAAAATTTACAAAAATATTGTTTGCGTTTTTTTACTTGGTCCAAATTAGATGTTTATACTAGATGTTATAAAAAATAATTTAGCACAAACGTTTGCGTAGTTCCAGAGGCTATATAAAGGTGTTTTCACTTCATTACATTAATGTAGTTTTAGTTATTAAGAAGAAATACTCGCATTACTGTACATAAAAACCTCCTTATTTATTAGTTAATGATAAGACAAATGTTTGTGTAATAATTTTGTTATGATAAACATAAATACTCTCCTATAATTGCGGATGCGCATTTATTCTTTTCCTATTGACAGACAATTGGATATGATGGACTGTGGTCCTGCATGTTTAAAAATGATAGCCAAATTTTATGGCAAATTTTATTCTTTACAACGATTACGGGATAAGTGCGGAATAACTAAAGAAGGTGTTTCTTTCTTAGATATCAGCCACGCAGCTGAAGAAATAGGCATGCGTAGCCTATCTTTAAAATGTACTATTGAGGACTTATTCTTAAAAGTTCCTTTACCTATTATTGTACATTGGGATGACAGCCACTTTGTTGTGATTTATAAAGTTAAAAGGGGAAAGCAGAAGTCTGGAGAAAGAAACAAAATAGATGGGACGATTTACATATCGGATCCTGCTAAAGGCCATATTAAATATAGTGCTCATGAATTTGCTGCCAAATGGATTAAGAAAGGAAGTAATAAGGGAGCTATAATGGCTTTAGAGCCGCAAGCTGATTTTTACCAAAGAAACAATGATGAAAAATTGCAACGAAGAAAAACCTTTGAGAATTTTATAAATTATTTTACCGCATATAAGAAAAGTTTTATCAACTTGTTTGTGGTGATGTTGCTGGTTACCATTCTACAAGGTCTATTGCTATTTATTAGTAAAGCTGTTATTGATGTAGGCATCCATACACATGATGTTGATTTTATTAATATTGTACTTATTGCCAATGTAGCAATTATCGTTAGTGTAATGTTGAGCAATCTGGTTCGGGACTGGATCTTGCTCCACGTAACATCGCGTGTAAACATTGCGCTTATTTCTGATTATCTTATTAAGCTCATGCGTTTGCCCATTACCTTCTTTGAAAACAAGATGACCGGTGATATTTTGCAACGTGCACAAGATCATGAAAGGATTCGCAGTTTTATAATGAACAATTCTTTAAACATGGTCTTCTCTGCGCTAACTTTTGTAGTGTTCGGTATTATCATGTTTATTTATAATCCTATTATCTTTTATATTTTCTTAGGCGGCAGTATCATTTATGTTATATGGGTGATGGCGTTTTTAAATATTAGAAAGAAATTAGACTGGGAATACTTCGATCTGGTGAGTAAGAATCAAAGTTACTGGGTGGAGACGATTAATAGTATCCAAGATATAAAAATTAATAACTATGAAAAACAAAAGCGTTGGAAATGGGAAGATATACAGGCCCGTTTGTACCAGGTTAATTTAAAGGTATTGAGCATTACCAATACACAAAATCTTGGTGCACAGTTTATCGATAGTTTAAAAAACTTATTCATTACTTTTTATTGTGCCAAAGCGGTTATCAATGGAGAAATCACCTTTGGGGTTATGATTTCTACCCAGTTTATTATTGGTATGTTAAATGCACCAGTTGTACAGTTTATACAGTTTATCATTTCCTTTCAGTTTGCAAAAATTAGTTTTTTAAGATTAAATGAGATTCATCAGCTAGACGATGAACATGATAGTGTAGGGAACAATAACGTGGAGTTGCCTGAAGATAAGAGTTTGATTATAAGTAACGTAATGTTCCAGTACACTCCAAATAGTAAACTTGTTTTGCAGGGTATTCGATTGATTATTCCCGAGGGTAAGGTAACTGCGATAGTTGGTGATAGTGGCAGCGGTAAATCAACATTACTAAAACTTCTACTGCGCTTATATAAACCCAGCTATGGTGAAATCATGATTGGGAACATGAACATCAATAACATTAGCTTAAGGCAATGGCGTGACAAATGCGGAGCAGTAATGCAGGATGGCAGGATTTTCAATGATACCATTATGAACAATATTGTTTTAGATGATGAGAAAATAGATTATGAAAAACTAAAAAAAGCATTACATACAGCCAATATAGCATACGAGATAGAACAATTGCCATTAGGTTATCAAACTATGATGGGAGAACAGGGACGGGGATTAAGTGGGGGGCAAAAACAAAGGATATTAATTGCCAGAGCACTATATAAAAACCCCGATTATCTTTTTTTTGATGAGGCAACAAATAGTTTAGATACAATAAACGAACAAAAGATTGTGGCAGCCTTAGATGATGTTTTTAAAGATAAAACCGTAATTGTAGTTGCTCATCGATTAAGTACCATTGTTAAAGCTGACCAGATCATTGTGATGCAGGGGGGCGGCGTAGCTGAAATTGGAGATCATAGGTCACTTATGGAAAAAAAGGGTCGTTATCATCAATTGGTTCAGTCACAAATGGACCTAACCAGTACAATTGCTATGGATTTTCCAAAGAACTTAAATGATAATTAAGCAAGATGAGTGAAGAAAAATTATACTTTCCAGATCAAAGAACAGAAGAAGTACAACATATTATAGACCGGATGCCAACTCGGTTTGGCTTTTGGGTTTCAGCTATTGTCTTTTTTTTATTTGTATTAATGTTTTTCTTTGGTTGGTTAGTTCGTTATCCAGATGTAGTAAGCGGACAGATTAGTATTAATGCAAACAATGCTCCATTGAAGTTGATTGCTAATAGTAATGGAAAATTAAAGCTTAATGCAGTTAAATCTCTGGACGAAATTAAAGAGGGCCAGGTATTAGCTTATATAGAGAACTCAACCAATCCGACGAGCGTCATTTATATTGATAGCCTGCTTAAACTTTTTAAACCAAATATTAATAATGTATTAAATATCAGGCAGAAATTACCACATAACTTCTCTTTGGGAGAATTGAATATCAAATATTATACTTTTGTCAATGCACTTCAGGAATTTATTAACTATAAACAAGACAAATTTTTAGAAAAACAATCGCAAAACTACAGCTCCTTATTAAAAGAACAGCAAAATGGGATAAGCATTGCTATCAAAAGATTGGAAATGGCTAAAAACAGTTTAATCTATGCCCATAAATTTTATAGCAGGGATTCTTCATTGTTTGAAAAAAGAGTAATCAGTGAATCTGAATTGGATAAAAGCCAGATGAGTTACCTGTCAAGCAAAGATGCATTACAAAATGCTGCCAATAATTTGATCAATGCAAAACAATCAGCGCAGCAAACCGGAAGTAAAATTCAGGAATTGGGCATTCAAAAGCCAGAAAAAGAAAAAGAGTTGCAGATTGCCTTAACTTCTACTTATAGTGACTTAAAGGATAATATTAAAAGTTGGGAACTAAAGTATATGTTTATAGCACCATTTGATGGTAAAATCCAGTTTCTTAAGTTCTATAGTGAAAACCAGTTTGTTCAGACCGGCGAACAGATTTTTACTATTGTACCAAAAGAAGAAAAAGCTTTTGGTCAAGTTGTTTTACCTGCGCAGGGAAGCGGGAAAATTAAACTAGGTCAGGAAGTAATAGTTAAACTCGATAATTATCCTTATATGGAATATGGCTCCTTAACAGGTCGAATCAAATCGATTTCATTAACTACCAACACAACAAAGGGAGAAAAATCGGATATAGAAACTTATATGGTTTTGGTTGATTTTCCAAATCAGTTAAAAACCAATTATGGAACAAAACTTGATTTTAAGGCTGAAGCAAAAGGAACGGCAGAAATCATAACCAATGATAGGCGCTTGATTCAACGTTTATTTGATAATTTAAAATACATCATGAAAAAATAATGCTTTATACTGGAATTAAGCTCCATATTTCAGCACAAATTATCCTTTCCTTTTTTGGTGATTCCATTAATTAAATTTATGTTTTTAATGCTGGATGTTAGAACATGCTGATAAGTCAAGGTCGGCATTCATGCTGTTTATATCCCCTTAATTAATCAAAAGGTATACTCATTATAAATGCGTATATGCTGGTTTGCTTTCGATGGTTCTTGAAATCAGGACATTTACCAAATCAGTTTTGATATCTTTGCATTCCTAAAAACATAAAGGCAATTAAAATCTAACTATGTATATTTTTATGAAAGTGAAGATAATTAAAAGAGGCCTAAATAAATTGATTAGCAGATATCAATCAAAATTGAAACAGATTATGAATGTTTAGCAGCGACCCAAAAAATCACTTGTTAGACTTGGATTTTTTTTTAATTTCAAACAAAAAATCTGTCAAAAGGTCAGTTTTAAACCTACATAATTAGCCCTAAATACTGCTTTTATTTTGCATTTTTTAATATTGTTAAATCTATTGATTATTGAAGGTGCAAATTTTGGATTGATCAATAGTACAATAAAAGGTTTTCAGGCAACAAATTATGAACTTGTAATGCAACTATAATTATATTTTTTAAACGTACAAATTTTAATTAATCTCAAAACAAACCTTCATTGACAATCGACAAAGTGGGAAAAAGAAAAAAAGATTTTTATAATTCCGTTCCCCTTAAAAAATCAATCATCTTTCTCAACGCAATAGCCCTGTGGCTGATTTTGTTCTTCTCTGCCATATCCATTTCAGCAAAGGTGATCTCATAGCCATCCGGTTGGAAAATAGGGTCATAACCAAAACCTTTAGAACCAGATAATGCTGCTCTGATTGTTCCTTCAATTATTCCTTCAAAAATATGGTTCTCGCCATTCTGCATGAGTGAAATTACCGTTTTAAATCTGGCTTTTCTATTGTTGTTCCCTTCAAGTTTCTTTAAAACCAGCTGAATGTTTTCTGCGCTATCACGGCTTCCCGAATACCTTGCAGAGTACACGCCTGGTTCGTTATTTAAAGCCTCCACCTCTAAGCCGCTATCATCTGCAAAACAGTCTAAACTAAAATGTTCTACCACATACGCACTCTTCAGACTTGCATTACCTTCAAAAGTGTCGGCCGTTTCAGGGATATCAACTAAACAACCAATGTCTTCCAGGTTCAGTACTTCATATTTTCCTTCAAGTGCTGATCGTATTTCTTCTGTTTTATGTTGATTATTGGTGGCAAAAACGAGTTTTTTCATTGGGGAAAATTTGGAAGGTTAAAAAGTTGGAATGTTGAAAGGTTAAGGTTTCCGTGTAAAGGCTATAATGCCATCCTGATACTTGATACTCAATACTTGATATTAATAACTGGATACTAACTACTTCATACTCCCAAGCTATTTAATTTTTTGGAGGTGGCCCCAAAGGGTTTTCTTTGCGGTTAAATCACTATCCAGATGATGAAGATTTGGGGCGAAGATAATTTTGGTGCTTTCATGAATGATGATTTCGTTCTGCCAGGTTAGGTTAAGTTTTAGGTCAGCAATTTCCACCCCGAACGACAACATGATAACCGGTTTAAAAAAACGGTGCAGTTCTAAGTAGTCTGTCCCTTTATAATTTGCGTAGTTTAACACGGCAAAATCGGGTGTACCCAGATCAACCGCTTTTACAATTTTACGGAGTAGTTCCCTACCTTGTTCGGTACTTACATCATGCTGCTGATCGTTCACCAATATCAGTACCGATTTTTTATTTCCGCCCAAAAATTTAAATGTTTTTTCAGGCAGAGGTTCGGCCACAATATGCGGAATTTCAGGAGCTTGTGGATAAACTTTTAGTGTTTCTGTAGGTTTAATCGCTGGAATTTGGATAGTTTCTGCCTTTAAAACTGTTTCTTTTTCTTCAGTGAGCGAAACATTTTCAGGAACAAAAACTGGCTCAGGATTACGCAAAGGCCGGATTTCTACACTTTCATCCTTCACCACGAAAACTTCGTCGGTAAAAAATAAACGTAAAGCGTTCGCATTGTTGGTAACCTGGTTTTCCATTCGTATTTTTGTTGGATAATAATTTCTGTTAAAATTAGTTAAATATCTTATAATAGCGTCGCTAATTGTTACTTTTATCCCTTAAAATTTATAGAGTGCTCTGTGTGAGGAAAGCTTACTGCCTATTTGTTTTTAGCTTTATTTATAGCATTTCGTTTGCACAAAACGTGGCTGTTGTAAATGGTAAATCGATAAGTGCCAGGGAGTTTATGTGGGCGTATAAAAAAAGCCACAATGGAAACATCAGTGCTGCTTACGATACCTTACAAGCTTATCTAAACCTGTATATAAATTTTAAACTCAAAGTTTTGGATGCCCGCGATATGGGACTGGATAAAAGTGCCAGCTATCAGGAAGAAATCAAAACTTATGAGGACGCATTAATAGCGCATAAAAAAGTTGGTGGCGGTAATAAAGACCGTGATTTTTTATTGAATGAGTACCGCGAAGGTGTTTTAATGTTCAACGTTTCGGAACAAAAAATATGGAACAAAGCACAGGAAGATGACCAGGCGATAAATGATTTTTACAGTAAAAACCAGCAAAATTATAATAAACCCCTGAGCGAAGTTAGGGGAGAGGTAATTGCCGATTATCAACTGAGTTTGGAGGATAAATGGCTAAAAAGCCTTAAACAGAAATATCAGGTAAGGATTAACGATAACGAGCTTAAAAAGCTTGCCAGGTTATAACCAGTGTGATGGAGAATAACTATAAATATTAAATTTGCAAAATATAACAAATAGAATGAAGAAAGTTTTTTTAGTAGCAACCGCTTTAATTTGCCTGTTTTTAAACAGTTATGCGCAAAAGCATACTGTAGATAAAGTTGCTGCTGTTGTAGGAAATAATATTATCCTGCTATCAGATTTAAACCAACAATATACCCAATATCTTTATCAGGGTAACCCGGCCAATGATGAGATAAAATGTAAAATTTTACAACAAACCTTAACTCAGAAATTGCTTAAACAACAGGCTGAAATCGATTCGGTTATGGTTGAAGATGGTGCGGTTGATGATGAGGTAAATAAACGTATGCGTTACAGTATGCAGCGTGCGGGTGGACAGGAGCGTTTAGAACAGTTCCTGAACAAATCGGTGCTTCAGTATAAAGATGAAATCAGGCCATCGGTAAAAGATGAATTGATTGCGCAGAAAATGCAGCAAAAAATCACTGAAAACATCAATGTTACCCCAATGGAGGTTGAAAAATATTTCAAGTCTTTAGGCGATAGCATTCCGGAGTTTAATACCGAGGTAGAAGTTGGTGAGGTAATTTTAAATCCTCAGTTAACCCGGGCCGAAAAACAAAAATTCCGTGATAAAATCGAAGCCCTTCGTTTAAGGGTTAAAGCAGGCGAAGATATGGGCGTGTTGGCAAAAACCTATTCTGAAGATCCGGGTTCTGCTGCCGATGGTGGTGATTATGGTTTTATCGACAGAAATACCATGGTTAAAGAGTTTACCGCCTGGGCTTTTAAATTAAAAGCAGGTGAAATTTCTCCGGTTTTCGAAACAGATTATGGTTTCCACTTTTTACAGGTATTAGAGCGCAGGGGCGAGCAGGTACACGTGAGGCACATTTTAATTATGCCTAAAACCACACCAGAAAGTTTAACACGTTTAAAATTGCATACTGATAGTATTTACCATAACATTATCGGTAAAAAAATAAGCTTTGCGGCAGCTGCAAACCTTTACTCTGATAATAAAGAAACCAAATATAACGGCGGTATGATGCTTAATGCTGAAAATGTTCAGGCAAGAAGTACTTTTATTCCGGTTGATAAATTAGACCCGTCGGTATTTTTGGTAATCGATAGCATGAAAATTGGTGGTGTTTCTAAACCTGATTTATTTACTGCACCTGATGGAAAACAAGGTTACCGCATTTTATATTTAAAATCGAAAATACCGCCACACAAAGCAAATCTGAAACAGGATTTTCCAAAAATCAGGGATGCTGCACAAAGTGATAAAATTAATCGTACTTTAAGCGAATGGTTTCAAAAACGTCGCGAAAGCACTTACATTAAAATCGACGACGAATTTAATACCTGTGATGAGTTAAAAATCTGGACTAAAACCACAGCCGCAAAATAACACCAATGCAGTATAAGAACGAAGTAGAAGCTGTTGATGCACTTCATCAATCTTTCAACAACATTAAAGCCGAAATAAGCAAAGTAGTAGTTGGACAGGATGACATCATAAAATCTGTTTTAATCGCCATTTTTAGTAACGGACATTGTCTGTTGGTTGGCGTACCCGGATTAGCTAAAACTTTACTTGTACAAACTGTGGCATCTGTTTTAGACCTCGATTTCAACAGGATCCAGTTTACACCAGATTTAATGCCAAGCGATATTATTGGCGCAGAGATTTTAGGAGAAGACAGGCACTTTAAATTTATAAAAGGGCCTGTTTTTTCTAATATTATCCTGGCAGATGAGATTAACCGTACTCCTCCGAAAACGCAGGCTGCTTTATTAGAGGCCATGCAGGAGAAATCGGTTACCGCAGCTGGTCAAACCCATACTTTGCCAAAACCATTCTTTGTTTTGGCCACACAAAACCCGATTGAACAGGAAGGAACTTATCCATTGCCCGAGGCGCAATTAGACCGTTTCATGTTCAATATTCAGTTAAACTATCCTGCTTTTGCAGATGAACTGAACATTGTTAAAAACACCACCAGTAATAAAACCATTCAACTGCAGAAAATTATCCATGCAGACGATATTCAATATTTCCAGAAACTGATCCGCGATATTCCCATTACCGACAATGTTTTGGAGTATGCCGTTAAGCTGGCTGCTAAAACCCGTCCAAATAGCGAATTCGCTACCGAGGCCGTGAATAAATACATTAGCTGGGGTGCAGGTCCACGTGCGTCGCAGTTTTTAGTGTTGGGAGCTAAATGCCATGCCGCAGTTACCGGAAAATATTCTCCTGATATTGAAGATGTGAAAGCCGTAGCAGAGCCTATTTTACGTCACCGTATTGTGCGTAATTACCGCGCTGAAGCTGAAGGCTTATCGATCGAAAAAATCATCAAAGATTTATTGTAGTGCTAGTCGGGATTTGTAATCCCGTCTCAAGAAAAATGGTTACCTTTTCTAAAATAGTGTATTAAAGTTTGTAATCTCCGTTCAAATATGGAGGTTCCAAATATGATTTTCGATTTTATTAAAAGGCAGTATATTCCACTTATTTCATTATTACCATATTTTGCCGTTTGGGGACTTTTTTTTATGCCTGTAGACCCTTCAAAAAGAAGCTGTGGAGCTGCAAATGCCGGGATGCTTATTCTAATGATCCTGGCGATGGCATCTACCACTATAACATTTCTTGTACTTATTCATGTAAACAAAGGGCAAGAACGCAAAGACTTTACTACTATACTTTTACTCACCTATTTACCTTTATTGATAGCTGTTGTAGATGTAGTTGCATAAGTTAACCAGCTACGTCAATTTTATTATTCATAAAAATTATTAATTTTATCCAACATTCAATAACTAATTACCGCACTCAAATGGAAGAAAAGTACCCAAGTTTGGTAGAAAGATTACAATCTACCTTTATTGATACAATAATCATCGTGATTTTAATGGTAGTTTTTTCCAATGTACTGGAAGGATTCAATAATGTACCTGAATGGATCCGAATTTTATTATTTGTGTTTTTATTTGTTGTTTATGAACCAGTACTCATGACATTTGGATGTACAGTTGGCAATTATATTAAAGGAATCAGGGTAAGGAAAAACGAAGATATTAATCAGAAAATCAATATTGGTCAATCTATAATTAGGTATCCCATAAAACTTTCCTTAGGTTTTATCTCATTTTTAACCATCAATTCTAATTTACGACGAAGAGCAATTCACGATTTAGCTTCAGGTAGCGTAATGATCAAGATTTAATGTGTTAGTCGGGATTTGCAATCACGACCAACAAACTATGATAGCATAATAATTGGTTACCTTTTTTAATTGCATGTATTAAGGGTAAAAGAATTAAATGGAAATTGCTAAACTAATATTTGCATTGATATGGCGTAGGATTATATCATTGATATTCCTTGGCTTTTATATCAGAAGCTGGATATTCTGCTTCACATTTTTTCATACATTACCAGTAATCACAAGACCAAGATGCGGTATGCCTGATTTTGGTATGATTGTATTCATTTTAATTCTTTCACTTATCTATTTTATCACATTCCTTGTACTTACATTGATAAGTAAAGGTCGATCCAGAAAAGAATTTGGGGTGATTTTAGCAATTATTCCTTTACCAATCTTAACAGGGGTAATTGATATGTTTACTTAAAACTTGATGGTATGGATTTGCAATCCCGTTTGTGGAGTTAATGATTTTTAATCTTTCAATTTGTGGATTGCAAATCCACAGTACGCGGGTCGGGATTACAAATCCCGACCAACTTAAAATCCCAGACAAACAATTATATTTGTTTTAACGATGGAAGCCAATAACCTTACCGGTGCAATTGCTGCACTAATGGATGAATATAAGAAAGCAGTTGATGAGCTAATTACTGTAATTGAGCCAATAAGCCAGCAACAATTGCTCCGAACCATCGAGCCAAAAAGTACTAATACTGATTGCATCTCAATCCAAACCATTTTAACGCATGTAAGCGCCTCAATGTTCAGTTATGCGGTTTACATCGAAAACTCCATCGGATTGGAAACGACCAGACCAGAACGGCTGCAATTTGATCAGGTAGCGCCCTATATTTCAAGGCTAAAGGAAGCATTTAATTATAATCAGGATTTTTTCATCAGAAACCCCAACATTACAATGGAAGAGTTTGATCAAACCAAAAAGATCAATACCAGGTGGGGGCAACAATACGATGTAGAACAAATGCTCGAACATGCCATCGTTCATATTTTAAGGCACAGGCGGCAGATTAAAAATGCACTCGTCAAGATGAAAAGCTGATCAATAGAAAAAAAAATAATTTGCAATTCATTGAAAATAAATATCTTTGCATCAAATTTACAGAAATGCTACGTCAACTACATATCCAAAAAATGCACTTTAGCCCGTCTTGTGGCATAAAGGGTTTGGGTATTGACTTAAATTTCCTTCCCAACCCTTAGCGTTTTTGCCATCATAGCATAAACCAAAATTTAAAAATCAATTTAATTACCCATTTGCTAAGCAAAATACCGCTTAACAAAATTAATAATATCCGTTATGGACATTTATACTACTGTAGAGGAAAAATATCTACAGGCCATTGAAGAGTTGCACTGGGGCGAGCTGCCCAAAGCACTTCAGTATTTTAATGAGCTTATTGCCTTCGATCCTGATTACGCCAGAGGTTATTTTCAGTTGGGAGATATTTATCACGAGCGTTTTAAAGATTACAAAACTGCTGGTTATTATTATAAACGCTGCACTGAACTCGATGCTGATTTTCCAGAAGTGTACGAACCTTATTTAAAGCTGGTGATTACACTAAAAATGCATAAGCTGGTTAAACAGATTGCTGATAAAGCTTTAAGTGTTGCAGGCGTTTGCGAAGCCCATATTTACGAAAGTTTAGGTTTGCATGCAGAACAACAGCAAAATTTTGTAGAAGCCGCAAACTATTTCAAAAAAGCAGAACTGTTTAATGCCGTTCAGGATGAACATAGTGCTTTACTCGAGCATCAGAACCGCATTAAAAGCAAAATGAACAGTACTAAAAAAATGGTTTACGATTTACAGGGATAAAGGGCTAGCCTTTATCCCAATGCTTTTACATACAAATCGCCATTTTATCTTTTTATTTTAATTTTGTTATTATCTTTACCACACAATTACAAAGCATAAATTCTTAAATCAAAAATATTCGATATGTCAGCTCACGATTCACACGCGCCAGTTCAGCAAACTAAAGGCATTTGGGCACTACCATTAACGGCTTGGATTATTGTTTTAATCCTGCTTGTGGCTTTCACAAGACCAATTTTCCACCATGGTGAAGAAACTTCTTCGCACGAGAAAACTGAAGCACACCACACAGAAGCTCCTGAATCGCATCACTAGGCATTAGTAAAACTCAAACAAAAAAAGCGCTGAAACCAGCGCTTTTTTTGTTTGAGTTGCTCACGCTCGTTTCCAGACGAGTGTGTAATAGCACGGCATTTTTTTTCAGTCAATGAGATACCAATGATAGGTTAGTTATTCAACTGCCCCATAATATTAGGGTAATCAGTAAGCACGCCATCTACACCTAAATCCATAAAATATTTAAGCTCCTTTAATGTATTTACCGTCCAGGGAATAATTTTGATACCCATCGCATGACAGCGGTCTACCAGGCCTTTACCAACCAATACCGAATAAGGACTATAAATGGTTGGTTTGAATCCTAATTTCTCAATATAATCTTCAAAAGGTTCTTTCTCGTCAATCAGTAACGAAGTTTGTATTTTAGGGTATTTCTCATGCAGGTACTGAAGTGTACGCATATCAAACGATTCGATAATTACCCTTTTGCTTAATTTTTTGGCGTTGATAACCTCCATAATCAGGTCTACAAACTCTGCAGGCTCAGGGTGGAATTCGTTATCTCCATTTTTAATGGTTTTTGTTTCGATACTGTACACTGGTTTAGCCAGTTTGTGTTCTTTCACATAAGCCTCTGTTGCGTCTATTGTTTCAGAGAGCAGGGGTTTGTAAGCCTTAAATTTCATCTGTCCCGGAAAACGGCTGTGCACCTTACTACCTACATCGAACTTTTTAACCTGCTCATAATCCATTTTGTAGATATTGAAATTCTTCTGGTCTTTTAAGGTAATGGCTTTTCCATTGGGCTGAAGCGAAATTTCGTTGTTAAAATAAGGTTCCTGCGAAAGTACCACCTGTTTATCTTTCGAAATAACAGCATCCATTTCTAAGGTAGTAACGCCTAAATCTAATGCTTTTAACATGCCTTCGATGGTATTCTCGGGCATAATGCCACGTGCGCCGGCTTTACCCTGTAAATCGAATTTTTTCTTTTGGGCCGAAACATTAAAAAAGAATAAAGCGAGCGTAACGGATAAAAGTAATTTTTTATGCATGGGTTTTAAACGTGAAATAGGCTGTGTTATTTGTAATTATTTTTTTGAAGCGCAAAAATTTACTGTTTTTAATGTTTGTTCCCGCTTTGCGCTATATCTTTCCGCTGCGCTGCAAGGATACCACTTCAATCGGGGCTAAACCCGAACTGTTGTGCAGGTAAATGCAAAATGTAGACATAAAAAAAGGGCCTCTTTTAATCGATAGCCCTCTTTAATTCACATTATATTTTATCTTTCTGCAGGTACAAAAGCCTGTACAATTAAGTTCCAGCTTGCATCTGCTGCTTTTTCGTATACGAAAACATAGTTAAAACTTTCGCGCAGGTCTGCTTTATAATCAATTGTTGCTACACCATAAGTATAAGCTAAATCGCTACCGATTGCTTTATCTACGCCTGTGGTTTTTAAATTGATCTTACTGATCATGCCATTATAAAACGCAATAATTTTTCCTTTTCCATCAATGGCTTCGTTACCTGGGAAAAGCAAACGTGCATCGTTGGTTAAAAAGCCGCCAAATGCTGCAATACCATGTGTTTTTAAAAGCGTGTTTAATGTTTTTTCGGTAGTTAAGATGATGTCTTTACCGGCTTTAATCTCTCTTTCATTCAAGAATTTTGGTGCAACGTGGTCTTTTGGCTCCACAAATGATGGCGTAACACTGGCTAAAGGTTTGTTGCTTTCCGTTCCTAAATCGATCGCTAATTTCCATCTGCCGTTTTCTGGTTTCCAGATCGAAAGGTATTGACCATATTTTTTTTCCGAAGTTCCGATTTCGTAAGGGCCTGTAGTAAAACCTAAATCGCCACTACGCGATACCTTTGCCAAGTTTGGCGTCCAGGTTACATCGCTTTCAGCATTTGCCTTTCCGGCATAAAAAGTTTTGGCGTTAACTGGGTTTGGTCTGAATACTAAAGTATTAGGGGATGAATAATCCAGATATGCGTCTTTATCTCCATTTTTGGCAATCGACTTAGCGAAATCCTTTTCAGCATTTACTAAAGATTTGGTTGTCCCGTCACTCTTTTGGGCAAAAGCGCCTAAGGCTAAAAGCGAAGCTATTGCGGTTGAAAATAATTGTTTCATTACTATTTTAGATAATTTATTTGGCGAATATAAAAGTTTCTTTGGTGTATGGTCTTAAAAATAATTAACAATTACACATTGTTGCCATTTATTTTTCCCTGTAAATGGTTTCTAAAACCGTTTGTCCGGTTGCTTTTAACGTATTTTTATCAATATTTGCTAAATTATCAAGCTGGGTATGCCAGTTGATGTAAAAACCACTGTTATCATTATAATGGATAATATCGATAGAAGGAATGCCCGCTTTGTTCATCCAAAAATGATCATCTACCAGTTTTCCGCTCGGAATTTTAGTGAAATAAGAGGAGTAACCAATCTCATTTCCGATGTCCCAAACTTTATCGGCCACAATTGGAGCAGCCTGGCGCGAAATTTCATCCTGAGTAAATTGTGCATTACCACCGCCAACCATATCCAGGTTAATGCCATAAAGCGCTTTATATCCAGAAGCTGCTGCCTTTTTTGCCCAGTATTGCGAACCTAAACACCAGGTGGTTTCATCAGGCGTTTCATCGTTTGCCTTGCCATAATCTTCTAAATCCCACAATACGAAGTCTACACCAACATTGGGTTGTTTTTGCTGAATCTGGCGTGCCATTTCTAAAATTACCGCTACGCCGCTTGCACCGTCGTTAGCCGCATCAAATGATTTTGTATGGTTTGCCGGATCAGCATCCTGATCAGAAAAAGGACGGGCATCCCAATGGGCTGTAATTAAAACCCTGTCCTTTTTTTCTGGATTAAAAGTGGCAACAATGTTTTTCAGTTGAAAACTTTTGCCATCATAAGTCTGCGTTTTCTCACCTTGTATATTTACATTAGCACCGAAGGATTTTAATTTGGCAACCAAATAATCTGCGCATTTCTGATGTGCTGATGTGCCCGGAATTCGTGGACCGAAATCTACCTGTGCTTTTGTATAGGCATAGGCACTATCCGCATTAAAATCGGGGGATGATAATTTTACGGTAGTCTGTTCTCCATTTTCATCATCATTTTGTTTTGTTTTATTTTGGCATGCCTCCAGTCCGATTAATGCAAGGAAAGGGAGTATCAATAATTTTTTATTCATTGTTATTCTAACGGAAAATTATTTAAAGTAGTCTAATATAGGTTGTTAATTCGTTTTTGCTTGCTACTCAAAATTTAAATATTCCGACCATTGTATTGCTTTGGGTAATAGCTGGTTGCTAAATTCTAAATGGATAACCCTTCTTTTTTTATTATTGGTTGTCCGGCTTGAACTGTGCAGCAGAAGTGGTTTCATGATCATTACAGCGCCCCGTGCTACGTTACAGCTCACTTTCTGCTCTATATCCCAATTAATTTTTTCTGGACGGTACATGCCCTTACTGTGCGAATTTGGAATTACTTTTAGCGCACCATTCTCTTCATTGGTATCATCAAGGTGGATGCGGATGGTAAAATTGCTTTCAAGGATATTTAAGGGTGGCTGTACGGAGAACTGATTATGTTTATTGGTATAGGGGCCGAATCCGGCTATTTCAACTTTTTGATCAACAGAGATGGTTAAATCCTGATGATAGGAAACAAACCAGTTTGAAGTTGCTGGTTTGTCGAAATAAATTGATTTAACGAGAAAATAATCTTCTCCAAAAAGCCTTTTAATGATTTTTTTTAGCTTTTCGTTAAAAACAATGCCGATGGCATCTGGAACTTCTTTTAAAAACTGGCGGATTGCAAAAAGGTCATTCGATTTTCTAAACGTTTCGTTTTTTGGGTTGGTATTATTGATTGCAGTTAGGATGGTTTCAACCTCTGTGTCGGTAAATACATCTTCAATTACAGAAAAGCCATTTCTCCGAATTTCCTGCTCATTTACATCTAAATCCATACCTAATTATTCAGCATTGGCTTAAACCGGTTATCTTTATTTCTTAAATCTAAACCACCTTCGTAAACGGATTTTAAGTTAATCAGGTAAAAACTCCAGCCATTTTGGCAACCCAGGCGGATGTTCCGTTTTGAATGATTATCTTCAGGGATATTCTTTTGGGTTAATTCTACAACGGTGTATTCAAATTCTTCACGGAGTTTAATTTCAACCAGACAATCTCCGGCAAAGGTAAACTGAAAATAATCCCTGCCATTTGCTTCGGTTACCATTCCGTTTTCGATATCATCATACAGGTACCAGATCCATTTATACCGATCGCCTTTAAGCGCGTTCTGCGTTTTGCTGAGCAATACTTTATTCTCGTCAGTGAAAGATGCATCGCTTAAAAACCATTTTTCAATTTCGCTAACTCTTGTCCAGGCATTGTATATGTCCTCAAGCTTTGCTTTAATGGCAATCCTGATCGTGAATTTGGTCCAATCGAAGTTTTCCATTGGCTAAATTTTGAGTGATTAATTAAATACTAAACAAACCGGCGCACCAACATCGATCCTTTTGCCGCTATCGGTTAATTTACCCGTTGTTTTGTTGCGGTTAAAAATAACAATGTTATTAGTGTACTGATGTCCGATCAATAAGAATTTTCCGGTCGGATCAATCGCAAAATTTCTTGGTCCCTTGCCCAAGGTACTTACCGTTTCAATAAATTTCAATTTTCCGGTAGGTAAAATAGAGAATGCAGAAATGCTATTGGCATCGCCACGATTGGTTTCGTATAGGAATTTTCCATCTGCCGAAACGTGGATATCTGCACCGTCAACCTTGCCGTTAAAATCTTTTGGGGTAGTACCAATTTCCTGGATTTTGGTTAAGTTTCCGTTTGCATAAGCAAAAGTAGTTATGCTGCCATTAAATTCGTGTGCCAAATACGCAAACTTACCATTTGGACTAAAAGTAATGTGCCTTGGACCAGTACCTGCATTGGTTTTAAGTACCGATTTTACCGTTAATATTTTTTCTTTCGAGGTTGGGCTATAGTTGTAAATATAGGTTTGATCTTCGCCCAGGTCATTAACTATTAAGTATTTATGATCTGGTGTGAATTTAGTCATGTGCACGTGGGCGCTTTCTTGCCTGCCTTTAGGATCGATGCTTTTTCCGGTATGTTTGATGATCTGCAAGGCTTCTGTTAGAGACCCATCAACTTTTCGTGAAAATACCGCTAAACTACCGCCACTATAATTGGCTACGATTACATTTTTTGCATCAACGGTAATAAAACAAGGGTCAGCACCATGACTGTCAACTTTGTTTAAAAAGGTTAAATCGCCTGTTTTTGCATCATATTTAAATGCGCTTACCGTACTGGTAGCTCCGGTTTCGTTAACGGCATAAATAAACTTGTTATCTGGTGAAACGGCTACGTAACTTGGATTAGCAATGTTTTTTGTAATGCTTTTTATGCTTGCTGCAGCTGTTAAAGTATTAAAGTTATAAGTGTAAATCCCTTCACTTTTCCCTGGTGCAGTGTAAGTGCCTACAATCAGATTGTAATTCGTTTTCTGAGCAAAAGTAAGAGTCGAAAGTATAGAAAGTATAAGCAATGAACTGAATTTTTTCATGAAAATATGGTATTGATTTTAACAAATATGGGAAATAAAATATAATTAGCCACCGAAAGTAGATGCTGTGGAGATCTTATCTAATTATTCGTATCCTTTTAATCCCCTTTTTGCGAAAAAATAGATAGAAAGAATTTTGCCACGGATGCACAGAAAATACGGAAGATGTTTCTAATTATTAGAGACTGATTCAACGGATACTTAACTCTGTGACCTTCGTACTTTTTCTCTGTGTACTTTGTGGTAAAAAAATAGCAATACAAAAAAAGGCAGCCAATTGGCTGCCTTTATATACTATTTAATTAAATGTTTAATCTGAACTAACTCATGTTCTTCAAGATAGCGCCATCTACCACGCGGTAGGTCTTTCTTGGTTAAGTTGCCATAAACTACGCGGTCTAATTTTTCTACATTGTAACCCAAGTGTTCAAAAATACGTCGAACAATCCTGTTTTTACCACTGTGGATCTGGATACCGATTTCTTTCTTGGTTCCACCTGTTACATAAGAAATGTTATCAGGTTTAATCAGGCCATCTTCTAATTCTAAACCAAAAGCAATTTTGTTTAAATCGCCTTGTGATAAAGATTTATCCAGTTCAACGTTGTAAATTTTAGTGATACCGTTTTTTGGGTGTGATAATTTATCGGCTAAATCTCCATCGTTTGTCATTAATAACAAACCTGTAGTATTGCGGTCTAAACGCCCAACCGGGTAAATACGCTCACGGCTGGCTTTATCAACCAATTGCATTACCGTACGGCGTTCCTGAGGATCGTCGGTAGTGGTGATGTAATCTTTTGGTTTGTTTAATAAAACGTAAACTTTTTTCTCACGTTTTAATAATTCTCCATTATAACGAACCAAATCCTTTGCAGGGTCAACTTTATGTCCCAGTTCGGTAACAGCTTCGCCATTCACGGTAATAATGCCGGCAATAATTAACTCGTCGGCTTTACGACGAGAGCAGATGCCTGCATTTGAAATATATCTGTTTAGGCGGATTAGGCCTTTATCTTCATTCGTTTTACGGCCCTGAGTAATTACAGTGCGCTCCGGGCGGTTAAATTCTGTATCTCTTGGCTGTGCATCCTCGCGTTTTCTAAACGGACGGGTGTCGCCTTCCCTTGGCTCTCTGGGCTTTACATCTCTTGAACTTCCAGCACTTGGCTTGAAATCGTCTGATTTACCTCTTGATTTGTAATCTTTGTAGCCACCCTCTCTAGGTTTGAAATCTCTCGATCCACCATCTTTCGATTTGAAATCACGGTCGCCCGTTCTTGGTTTGTAATCTCTCGATCCGCCTTCTCTTGGTTTAAAGTCGCGGTCGCCAGTTCTCGGTTTAAAATCTCTCGAATCTCCATCCTTAGATTTGAAATCGCGTTCTCCTGTTCTTGGCTTATAATCTCTTGCCCCACCTTCTCTTGGTTTAAAATCCCTGTCTCCTGTTCTTGGTTTGTAGTCTCTTGATCCGCCTTCTCTCGGTTTGAAATCACGGTCGCCGGTTCTTGGCTTGTAATCTCTCGATTTACCTTCTCTCGGTTTAAAACCACGGTCTTCTGATGCTGCATCTTTTGATTTAAACTCGCGATCGCCAAATTTGAAACTCTGTGGTTCCGAATCTTTCGATTTGAAATCACGTCCGCCTGATCTTGGTTTGAAATCTTTTTTGTCTCCGAAAGATTTTGATTTGAAATCTTTACTGTCTGCGCTTCTGGGTCTGAAGCCTTCTTTTGAATCGGATGATTTTTTGAATTTGCTGTCTTTGTCGTCTGATCTCTTTCTGTCAGACCCGGCCGAACTACTTCTGCCTTCTGTTCTCCGACTGCCTGGTTTGGACTTGTCATCCCGACTGTTCCTGTTGTTTTTATTTATCATGATACGCTTTTAACGCATTAAAAATGCGGGCTGCAAATTTATGAAAAAATGATGAACATAACAATTTTAAGAGTTGAAAAATTAGATAAAAAAATAGCCTCTAATATAGGGAAAATTGTCTGAAAATCAAAAATTAAAATCCACGTTTAAAGCACTTTAAAGGCCGATTTTCGGGCTTATTTCTGTAACTGTTTGATAATGTGCTTATTATTTTTTACCTTTGCCAACGTTTTTATATAAGTTCACCAAAAAAAGGAGGAAAATGTTAAAGAAACACATCGTACCATTTGCGGTAGTGGCAACACTATTTATCTTGGCAAAAGTGTTCGCTTACCAAATGCCCTTAGCACAAAAAAGTCTTTTAAAAGAAGAAAAATTAAACACTACAATACCCAAATCTGATAGCCTAAAAGTAGAAAACGAGGAAGCCCCTCAATCTTTAATGGCACAGTTGAATTTTGCAGAAGAAACCCTGCCATTAGGCGATAAAAAGGTAGAACGCAAAATGAAAAAAATTCTTGCAGCACACACTTACGGAAATACCCAAACCAATCGCCTGCATGCAAAAGCGGCAAAATGGTTTCCTGTAATTGAACCCATTCTCGCTGCTTATGGAATCCCGAACGATTTTAAGTATTTGGCATTGGTCGAATCTGGAATGGCAGAAGGGGTTTCTCCAAAAGGTGCAGCCGGAATCTGGCAGTTTATGCCTGGCACAGCCCGTACCTATGGATTAAGAGTAAATGGAGATGTTGATGAACGCTATAACCTGCGCAAATCGACCATTGCAGCCTGTAAATACATTAAAGAAATGTATAAAGGTTTAGAAAGCTGGACATTGGTAGCTGCGGCTTACAATGTTGGCGACGGACGCTTACGCAAGCAGATCGATAATCAAAATCAGGATAATTACTACAAAATGAGGCTTAACCGCGAAACCGGTGGCTATGTTTATAAAGTAATTTCTATGAAACAGATTATGGAACATCCGAAACGTTACGGTTACGCAAAACCGCGTGTATTATTGGCCTACAACGCCGAATAATATAATAATTAAGATAAAGACAAGCATTTGGTAAGGCGTCCCGGTTTTTAATCGGGACGCTTTTTTTTTGGAAAATGATTTCACAGATGGTTGGATTACACCGATTTGTTTTGCGGATCAATGTTTGTTTACCACAAGGTCACAAAGGCACGGAGTTATTTTATGCGTCATGCTAACCAATGAACCAGTTGCCAGTGAGCTAATGAACATTTAGCCACAGATGCACGGATTAACACGGAGGTATTTTCTACATAACCAGTGAACAAATGAACAGTTTACAGTTGGAAATTTGCAGTTACCAATTAACTAATGACTAATGAACCAATGAACAGTTTACAATTGGCAATTTGCCGTTATCAGTGAACAAATGACCAATGAACTATTGAACTAATAAACCAATTTCCTTTCTTTGCAATATGTTCAAACTGCGGATCAATAAAATCATTTATCAACCGGGCGATAATATTACTTTTCAATTTGAAGAGGTAGATGAATACCCTGCGTATTTGGCGGGACAGTTTTTATCGTTGGTTTTTCAGGGAAAACATAAAGAGGTGAGAAGGTCGTATTCTTTTAACAGTTCGCCGGATGTAAATGAACCTTTGGCTATTACGGTAAAACGGGTAGAGAATGGAGAGATTTCTAGATTTTTGCATCATAAAACTTCGGTAAACGATATTCTTTTGGCTCAGGAGCCGCAGGGTTTGTTTAGTTATTTGCCTGAAGAAAATTTAGAGCGCGATCTTTTTCTTTTTGCTGCAGGAGTTGGCATTACGCCTTTGTTCTCGATTATGAAAACGGCATTGGTGCGCGAGAAAAAATCGTTGATCACATTAGTATATAGTAACAGATCGAAAGAAGAAACTTTGTTTTACGATGAACTGATTGAATGGCAACAGCAATACCCTGATAGGTTAAAAATTGTCTGGGTTTTTAGCAATAGCAAAAACTTAATGACGGCCAGGCTGAATAAATTCTACATCGAGAAATTAATCAAAGAACATTTACATTTCGATCGGGATAATGCGCTGTTTTATAGCTGCGGACCAATAATTTATATGGATTTATGCCGGATTACCTTATTAGGCATGGGTTTCGATATCAAACAGATTAAAAGGGAGACTTTTGTGCTGCCAGAAGATGAGGTTGATGAAGACGATAGTTCTGAAAAAATAGTCGATAAAAATACCTATTCGGTTATTTTAAACTTCAAAGGAGAATTGTACAATCTGGAAGTGCCCTGGCCAAAGCGGATTTTAGATGTAGCACTCGAAAATAAAATTAAACTTCCTTATAGTTGTCGTGGAGGGGTATGTAGTACCTGTGTAGCCAATTGTACCAAAGGCGGGGTAAGGATGGATTATAACGAAGTGCTTACCGATGATGAACTGGAAAGGGGCCGGGTGCTGGTTTGTACGGGGCACCCAACGGAGAATGGAACGACGATAGAGTGGTAGGTTAGTTCAATCGTTAATTGGTCATTTGTTCATTATTAGTCATTGGTTTAATCGTTCACAGGTTCATTGGTTAGCGTGGTGTTCATAGTAGCATCGTCATCTCGAGCGGAGAGTAACGGAGCCGAGAGATCTTTTAAATATGCTTATCAACTAAATCTTCAGCAATTCGGGTCTTGGCTTTATGAATTTTATCGAAAAATAAATCATGTTTAACAATATACCCATCAATAAGGTCATTCCCCAGGTTCTGGGGTGACTAAGTGGGTTTATAAAGCGATCTATAATATCGCCAGCTAATCCGAGTGGATTTTGAATAATGTCCCAGCTGTTCCACCTTAAATAGCGCCCCAGATAAATGCCAAAGCTTGCTAAGAATAAAAATGAAATAATGATCGCATTAACCCACTTTTGGTTTAGATAAATTGATAACTGCCTGTCAATATCCGTCAGGCTGATTAGGCCATACATCAATCCTGTCCATGCAAATGACAATATAAGCACTAAATCAAACCATATTGGCGCCGATCCGTTTAAACGGAGATGAAATAAATCAGTTAGGATATATGGCGAATTTGGGAAAAATAATATCCATGATATAATTAACAAAACCAGTGGCAGTTTTTTGTTTAGGTTATAGATTAACATCAAAGAGCTAATGGCCCAGGGGATAATGGCCAGAAATAAATTCCAATTCAAAAACAGGAAGACCTTTGTGTCTGTAATTAAAGATCTGGTTACAGATATTCCAAAGCAAAATAAAGTCATGGCAATTAAAAGGATGGTAATATTCAGCCTTCCGAGTATTTTGAGTTGATGTATCATTTGATTAGCGATCGTTATTTTCTCTAAAAATACAAAACCGTTGGCTCATTATCAGCGTTTATCTGGTATGACGAAAACTTTTTTTACGCTTATCATCTGCTTCATCTGTTTACAATCCTTTGCTCAAGATTCAATAGCGGTAAAAAGAGAGTTTGCCAACAAAGAATATATTCATCTGTACAAAGAAAATGCGGATTTAGCCTATACAGCACCGGGTGGCGAATTAGGCGCTCCTTCTAAATATGTAATCAACGGTCGGCTTACCACTACATATATGCTTTTGGGTAGTTATAAATCGCCCATTGCTTTTGCCATTATCCCTGATTTTACGGTACGTGTACGGACAGAATTTTCTGCTGCTGTACGGACGCCGAGTTACCGTTTGGGCGGAGCGCTTTATGCGAGGTTAAATCCCGATCCCGAACATTATAAATATGCTGAACTGGCTTTTACACACCATTCAAATGGTCAGGACCAGAGCGCATTTAATCCGGATGGTACAATTAATACCCGTACAGGAAATTTTAATGCGAATTATTTAACGCTTTCTTACCGTTTTGGAGATTTTACACCAACTAGTGGCGATGAAAGCTATTATTCCTTCAATCATCGGCTTGGCTTGCAATGGTATAAATTCTTTAGGTATGAGCCTGCACTTAATGAAGGTTTTGGATTTACAAGAGTGTTGTATGGTTTTTCCTGGCGCCGGTATGATGAAATCGAAAAAAATGCCCGGAATAAGCAAAAAGTAAAAACCGAAAAAGAAACCTGGCGTTTAAATACCGAGTTATCTTATGCCATAAATAAAATTCCATCGAAAAATTTTGCAAATATTCAGAAGCGGCTTAATGCTGAAATCAATTTCAATTACAGCTTCCCGTTTATGAACAATGTGTTTTTGATGGCGGCGGTAGGCTATTATGGCGAAGATAATTACAATATCTATTTTCAGGATCATTATAGTTATGTGCGCTTTGGCTTATCATCTGGTTTCCTTAGAAATAGAAGCCGACATTATGACAATTAATAGGTAATACAGATTGGTTTTGACTTTCTTTTTGATAAAATTTTTAGCATTTTTGCGGATTGAAATCCGGTCTTTTTTAAGACCCGGTTTTGGCCCCAACTTTAAATAAAATATGAGCAATAAATCTATCGACCTCGGCGAGCAAAAAGATGTAGAAGTATATGGTGCGAGGGTACATAATTTAAAGAATATAGACGTTAGTTTTCCGCGCAACCAACTGGTTGTAATTACTGGTTTAAGTGGTAGCGGTAAATCTTCGTTGGCTTTTGATACCATTTATGCGGAAGGACAGCGCCGTTATATGGAAACATTCAGTGCCTATAGCCGCCAGTTTATGGGCGGCATGGAACGCCCTGATGTGGATAAGGTTTCGGGATTGAGTCCGGTTATCGCCATTGAGCAAAAAACAACCAGCAAAAATCCACGCTCTACCGTAGGTACCATTACCGAAATTTACGATTTTATGCGCTTGCTCTATGCCCGTGTAGCCGATGCCTACTCGTATAATACCGGCGAGAAGATGGAGCGTATGAGCGAAGATCAAATCCTGCAGAACATTTTTAATAAATTTGATGGTTTGGCTGTAAATATTTTAGCTCCAGTGGTTAAAGGTAGAAAGGGGCATTACCGTGAACTTTTTGAGCAAATCCGTAAACAGGGTTATGTAAAAGTGCGTGTAGATGGAGAAATAAAGGATATTACTGCTAAAATGCAGGTAGACCGTTATAAAATCCACGATATTGAAGTAGTGATCGATCGTCTGATCATTGACGTGAAAGATAAAAAACGCCTGCTCGATTCACTGCAGATTGCAATGAAAATGGGTAAAGGTGTAATCAAAATCAGCGATAAAGATAATAATGTAGCACATTTTAGTAAGTTTTTGATGTGCCCAACCACGGGTATTTCTTACGATGAGCCTCAGCCAAACAGTTTTTCGTTCAACTCACCTTATGGTGCCTGCGAACGTTGTGATGGTTTGGGTTATATTTTTGTTGTCGATAAAGAATCGGTTATTCCGAATCCGAAACTGAGCATTTTAAATGGTGGTTTGGCTCCATTGGGCGAATACCGCGATATCTGGATGTTCCAGGTGTTAAAAGCTTTGGCTAAAAAATACAGTTTCTCGCTTTCTACGCCCATCGAAAAATTAAGCGACGAAGTCATCAATATCATTTTAAACGGTTCGCCTGACCTGATCAAGGTTGAGGTAGAATACAATAAATGGAACGTTCAGAATTATAACATCACTTTCGATGGTATCATTAAAATGCTTGAAGAGCAGAACGAAAAAAGAAGCGAATCAGCATCAGATGATATGGACGAGTTCAGGAAACTGAAAACCTGTCCGGAGTGCCATGGTGCCCGTTTGAAAAAAGAGAGTCTGCACTTTAAAGTTGATGGCAAAAACATTTTCGAACTTTCATCGATGGATATCAACAACCTTCATCAATGGTTCGAAAAAGTTGATGAACGTTTATCCGACCGCCAGAATATTATTGCCAAAGAAATTTTAAAAGAGATTAAAGCCAGGATCGGCTTTTTAACTGATGTAGGTTTAACTTATTTAACTTTAGACCGGACCGCCCGTACACTTTCGGGTGGTGAGGCACAACGTATCCGTTTGGCTACGCAGATCGGTTCGCAGCTGATGAACGTAATGTACATCCTCGATGAGCCAAGTATCGGTTTGCACCAGCGTGATAATGAACGTTTGATTAATGCACTAAAAAATCTCCGCGATCTGGGAAACACCGTTTTGGTGGTAGAACATGATAAGGATATGATTTTGGAAGCTGATTGGGTAATTGATGTTGGTCCGGGTGCGGGTATCCATGGCGGTACCGTAGTGGCCGAAGGAACAGCTGCGCAGATCCTGAAATCAAACACCTTAACTGCCGATTATTTAAATGGCAAAAGACAGATCGAAACACCAAAGGTCCGCAGAAAAGGAAATGGGCATAAATTATCAATTGTTAAAGCTACCGGCCATAATTTAAAAGAGGTTTCAGTAGATTTTCCTTTGGGTAAATTTATTGCTGTAACCGGAGTTTCAGGTAGTGGTAAATCGAGCTTGATTACCGAAACTTTATATCCAATTTTAAACCACCATTTCTTCAGGGCCAAAAAAACACCTTTGCCTTACGAAAAAATCAACGGCTTAAAAGAAATTGATAAGGTAATCGAGATTGATCAGGCGCCGATTGGTAGAACGCCACGTTCAAATCCTTCTACCTATACAGGGGTTTTCTCTGATATCAGGAATCTGTTTGTTCAATTGCCCGAAGCGAAAATCCGGGGTTACAAACCTGGCCGTTTCTCTTTTAACGTTAAAGGTGGTCGTTGCGAAACCTGTCAGGGTGCAGGTTTAAAAGTTATCGAAATGAACTTTTTGCCAGATGTGCAGGTACCTTGTGAAGAATGCGGTGGAAGAAGATACAACAGGGAAACTTTAGAGGTTCGTTTCCGTGGAAAATCGATCAGTGATGTGTTGGATATGAGTATTGAAGATGCCTGCACTTTCTTCGAAAATATTCCGATCATCTATAGAAAAATCAAAACTTTGAAAGATGTAGGTTTAGGTTATATCACTTTAGGGCAATCATCTGTTACCTTATCAGGAGGAGAAGCGCAACGTGTTAAACTGGCCACCGAACTTTCTAAAAAAGATACCGGAAAAACCTTCTATATTTTAGATGAGCCTACCACAGGACTTCACTTCGAAGATATTAATGTGCTTTTAGGTGTACTGCAGGAACTGGTTGATAAAGGGAATACCATTTTGGTGATCGAACATAATTTAGATGTGGTTAAAGTTGCCGATTGGGTGATTGATTTAGGAGAAGAAGGCGGTGCTGGTGGCGGAAGGATTTTATTTGAGGGTACACCTGAAGGTTTGATCCAGAACCCAATTAGTTTAACCGGAAAATTTTTGAAAAAGGAAATGGAATGGAATCCACAGTCCGAAGCCGGAAGTCTGGAGTCGGAAGTTAAAGCGCCGAAGAAAAGCAAGGCTGGAAAGAAATAGGCTGCGGGGAGTCGTCATTCCCAACCCGATAGCTATCGGGTTGATTGGGAATCTTAATGCAAGCGCTTTAAGATTCCCGCCTGCGCGGGAATGACGATTAATCTAATGGAATCTATTAATGGTAGACTGTCGAAGGACCTATTTAAATTTATGTGTTTCGACAGACTCAACATGACATATTTATAAACTCATAACCTAACCCATCACCCATTTTACATAACAAAACATGCTTTTTACCGATACCCATACCCATTTATATTACGAGCAGGATGCCGAAAAACAGGTGCAGCTAATGGAACGTTGTTTTGAAAGCGATGTGAACCGTTTGTTTTTGCCGAATGTTGACGTGAAATCGATCGCAATGATTGATGACCTGGTGGCGAAATACCCTGAAAACTGTTTTGCAATGGCTGGCCTGCATCCCTGTGATGTAAAGGAAGATTACCTGGCGCTGTTAGATGAAATATATAACAGCATTGCCGGGCGGAAAATTTATGCAATCGGCGAAATCGGTATCGATTTATATTGGGATAAAAGCACTTTGGCTATCCAGCAAGATGCCTTTCGTAAGCAGATTGCCTGGGCAAAGGAGTTGGGGTTGCCGATTGTAATCCATTGCAGAGAGGCTTTTGATGAAGTTTTTGAAGTATTGGAAAGTGAACGTGATGAAAAATTGCGAGGTATATTCCATTGTTTCACCGGAAATTTAGCTCAGGCAAAACAGGCTATTGATCTCAATTTCTATTTGGGGATTGGTGGCGTGGTTACTTATAAAAAAGCAGGTTTAGATCTGGTACTGGCTGATGTTCCTTTAACTGATCTGGTTTTAGAAACAGATTCGCCTTATCTGGCTCCTGTTCCTTTTAGAGGTAAACCCAACGAGAGTAGTTACCTGGTTTATATCGCTCAAAAACTGGCTGATATTTATGGCGTTTCTATTGAAGAAATAGCAAATGTAACTACAGAGAATTCGAAAAAGATTTTTGGAGTATAATCAATTCGTCATTGCGGGAAGGCTTTATCAGCCATTAGCCTGCTCCGATTTTTGACACCTTTGCCGGACGCGATCGTCATGCTGAACTTGTTTCAGCATCTTTCCTGCTAGACAGACCCTGAAATAAATTCAGGGTGACGGCTTTAAGTTAAAAATTGTCTGCAGTAAATCTGTTAAAGATATATTAATTGATAAAACTAAGTTTAATAGGAAAGTTCAAAAAAATCGCATTTGTGTTGTTGTATTTATAGTAAAATTATAACGATAATTTTATCAAATTAATAATTAAGTATCCTTTTTAAATGTTTTTATTGCTAATTTAAAAATACCGCCCAATCATTTCTAAATTTTTAGTTTCTTTGCGCTGAGCAACCTTCACTAAACCAAATGACCAAAATACTTATTATTTATACCGGCGGCACCATCGGTATGGTTAACGATCCTACAAACGGGATGTTGATTCCGTTTGATTTCCAGCAGATAAAAGAAAACGTTCCGGAACTGGGCCGTTTAGATTACCAGTTAGATGTACACTCTTTCAATCCGGTTTTGGATTCATCAAATATGGATCCTGAAATATGGAAAACATTGGCCGAACTTGTTTATAATAAATACGATCAGTACGATGGTTTTGTGATTCTCCATGGATCTGACACAATGGCTTTTACCGCTTCGGCACTGAGCTTTATGCTCGAAAACCTCGATAAACCTGTTGTTTTAACCGGATCGCAGCTTCCTATTGGAGAAATCAGGACAGACGCCAAAGAAAATTTAATTACTGCGTTAGAAATAGCCGCAACTAAAGAAGATGGCAAAGCATTGTTCCCGGAGGTTTGCATTTATTTTGATGCACAATTGTTCAGGGGTAACCGTTCTATTAAATACAATAGCGAAAAGTTTGAAGCTTTCCGTTCGCCAAATTACCCGGTACTTGCAGAGGCTGGAGTACATTTACAGTTTCATAGAAATTATATTTTAAAAGCTACCGGCGGCGAGTTAAAATTACATACCAATTTTAATTCGAATATTGGTGTGCTTAAATTATATCCGGGAATCACCCCGCAGGCTGTTCAGGCCATCACCGATTCTAAAGTAGATGCCATTATTTTAGAAACCTTTGGTTCAGGCAACACCTCCACTGCACAATGGTTTTTAGATAGTTTGCGCCAGGCCATTTTAAATGGAAAAATCATTATCGATATCTCTCAGTGTAAAAAAGGCTCAGTACAACTTGGTCGTTACGAAACCAGTAGGGAATTGTTAAAAATGGGCATTATAAGTGGCTACGATTTAACTTTCGAGGCTACCGTAACCAAACTGATGTTTGTAATGGGCTTGGGTTTATCAGTTGAAGAAAGCCGTAAATTGATGGATGAATCGTTGCGGGGTGAGCTAACAAAGGATTAATGTTTCCAGCGTTTATAATATTTTTTTTAAGGAAATGAGCAGTTCCGCTCTTTTGGAGATTTTCAGTCCCGCTCACGCTTCTGCCGATGAAGAATCGGCATCTCGCTTCGATCGGGTTTAGAGACAAAGGATAAGTACAATTGGCTAAACCTAGCAAAGTGCAGTATTTGGCGTGATGTAAGGAACAGGCCTTTCGGTTATAAACCTGACAGTAGCGGCAGCTCCCGATTTTTTTATCGGGACTAAAGCGAATGGCAGGGCTTCACTGGCCAAGAACAACAAAACGTTCGTTTTCAAATAAAAAGGATTAAGATTTAGCATTACTAAATTTAATATCTAGATAAGCTGTATCATGCACTACAATAAGTAAAACTTCTGCAATTATGACTAACATCATTTCGGTTATAAGTATTTAGCCCTATTTTTGCTATGGAAGGGTATATGGCGAAAGGTTTATGGCGTAAGGTTATGTCTTGATACTTGATACTCAACAACTCGATACTTATTAACATGAAAATAGAACAAATATATACAGGTTGCCTGGCAGAAGCCGCTTATTACATCGAAAGTGATGGCGAAGCTGCAATTATTGATCCTTTAAGAGAAGTTGCCACCTATTTAAAGAAAGCAGAAAAAGCAGGTGCCACCATTAAATATATTTTTGAAACGCATTTTCATGCCGATTTTGTTTCCGGTCACGTAGATTTGGCAGAAAAATCGGGTGCGGAAATTATCTACGGACCAACCGCCAAAACTGAATTTAAATCGCATATAGCTAAAGATGGCGAACAATTTAAAATCGGTAAGGTAACTATAACGGCTTTACACACCCCTGGTCATACTTTAGAATCAACCACTTATTTATTAACTGATGAAAACGGTAAAGACCATTGCATTTTTAGTGGTGATACCTTATTTATCGGAGATGTAGGCCGACCAGATTTGGCTCAAAAAGGTCATTTAACGATGGAAGATCTGGCTGGAATGCTTTACGACTCGTTAAATGAAAAAATAAAACCTTTGGCCGATGATGTAATTGTTTACCCTGCGCATGGAGCAGGTTCGGCCTGTGGTAAAAGCATGAGCAAGGAAACTTTCGATACGCTGGGGCATCAGAAACAGGTTAATTATGCTTTAAAAGCAAAAACAAAAGAACAGTTTATTGCTGAAGTAACAGATGGCATTATGCCTCCGCCACAATATTTTGCAAAAAATGCCGCCATTAATAAGGGTGGTGTAGAAAGCATCGATGATGTTTACGAGAAGGGTTTAAATGCCTTAACCCCTCAACAATTTGAGGATCTGGCGAACCAAACCGGTGCCATTATGCTCGATACCCGCGATCCACAGGTTTTTGCAAAAGGTTTTATCCCAAATTCGATTAATATTGGTTTAAACGGTCAGTTTGCGCCATGGGTTGGTGCTTTAATTACCGACCTGCAGCAACCGATTTTATTAATTACCGACCAGGGCAAAGAGGAAGAAACCATTACCCGTTTAACCCGTGTAGGTTATGATAGTACCATTGGTTATTTGGATGGTGGTTTCGAAAACTGGACCGCAACAGGCAAAGAAATCGATACCATTGAATCTATTTCGGCCGAAGCTTTTGAGCTGGCGGCATCAAATGGAGAAATTACGGCGCTTGATGTGCGTAAACCAGGCGAATATGAATCAGAACATTTGGAATTTACGCTGAGCCGCCCTTTAGATTTTATTAACGACTGGACTAGCGAGATTAATCCCAAAGCTACCTATTACATTCATTGTGCAGGTGGTTACCGCTCTATGATTGCGGCTTCCATTCTAAAATCGCGTGGGGTTGAAAATGTAATTGATGTAGCTGGTGGTTATGGTGCCATAAAAAATACAGGTTTAAAAAGAACCGATTTCGCCTGCCCAAGTAAAGCAATGAAAGTATCATAGCTCGTCATTGCGAGGAGGAACGACAGCCTGCCCCGACTTTTCGGGGAATCAATCTTACAGCGAAATAAAAACACCTGGATGTCTGAAAATCAAAATCATTACGACGTATTAATTATAGGCGCCGGCCCGATAGGGATGGCCTGTGCAATTGAAGCCCAAAAAGCCAACTTAAGCTATGTTATTATAGAAAAAGGCGCTTTAGTGAACAGTTTGTTCAACTATCCGGTATTTATGACTTTCTTTTCTACTTCGCAAAAGCTGGAAATAGGAGGTGTACCTTTCGTAACCATCAGCCCGAAGCCAAACCGTAATGAAGCTGTAGAATATTATCGCCGTGTGGCCGAAAAATTTGATTTAAACATCAACCTTTTCGAAAGGGTACAACAGGTGGTTAAGAATGATAAGGGTGTTTTTGAGATTAATACTTCTAAAACCAGTTATACGGCCGGCAATGTGATTGTGGCAACAGGTTTTTACGATGTGCCTTTGCTGATGAATGTTAAGGGAGAAGGTTTACCAAAGGTGACACATTATTATAAAGATCCACACTTATATGCCTTTCAAAATGTAGTGGTAGTTGGTGCGAATAATTCTGGTGTTGATGCTGCTTTAGAAACCTACCGTAAAGGTGCAAATGTAACTATGGTGGTGAGGAGTGGTGAACTTGGTCCGCATGTTAAATATTGGGTTCGCCCGGATATACAGAACAGGATTAAAGAAGGTGAAGTTACTGCCCTTTTCGAATCTGAACTTGTTGAAATAAGGGAAGGTGAAGTAGATATTAAAACCCCGGAAGGGATAAAAACCATTCCGAACGATTTTGTAATTGCCATGACGGGCTATCAGCCAGATTTTTCGATGTTAAGAAAATTCGGTATCAACTTACCCGAAACGTTATGCCCGGTTTATAACGAAGAAACCATGGAAACCAATGTAAAGGGTTTATACCTGGCTGGTGTAGTTTGCGGTGGTTTAGATACGCACAAACTGTTTATCGAAAACTCTAGGATACATGCCGAAATAATTGTAAAGAATATTTTGGGTTAGTGTCTTACGAAGTTTTACTAGAGGATTAACGATGGAATAACTTCGTAAGTCTGTACTAAATTCCTGAAATCATTTTCTTCGATTTTCCATATTGAAAGGCCGCACGCAACATTAATGCGATTATCAAAATTTGGATTACCAATAGTGCGTTAAATGGCGTAAAAACAGTTGCAGCAAATTCTCTTATTGCGTTAACTTCAGTTGGTTTGGCTTTTACTGATAGTGGTGGATAGACTGTCCATCCACTTTTCCAAGGATTAAAAAATGCTGCAATCAGGATCATTTTGACTAATAATATATTAAAGCCTAAACCTAAGATTAAAAAGATACCGAGTGGTAATTTCCGATTGAAAGCGTGCCTGTTTTCTTTGATAAAATAGAATATAAAGGAAAAAACTACAAAAAAACAGATAAAAAAGTGCTGGTTCGCAATAACAAAATAGGTGTCATGCAGGTTAATGTCGATATCTTTTTCGAAAATAGCTTTTCCAAAAAAGAGTAGCCCGATAATTAGGGTAATTGCTATACAGCCTGTAACCCATAGAGTTTCTTGTAATATTGGTTTGATTTTCATGGAACGGGGTTTAGATTGATTTGTATAGTTAAGTTATTTAAATCGATCGTCATTCCCAACCCGATAGCTATCGGGTCGATTGGGAACCACGAAGTGCTCATGAATGCCTCTGAAAAAAGGAAAACCCATGAATAATCGTAATGCCAGGTGCTTTAAGATTCCCGCCTGCGCGGGAAAAACGACCTAGCTATTAAAGTCTGTTAATGGCATATAAATATATTTTATATATAGAAGGGTCGTCATTGCGAGGCACGAAGCAATCTTAATGCGATCGCTAGGTATGAAATTTAAAACCCACCCATTTTAGTAGGATTGCTTCGTACCTCGCAATGACGATCTTGTGCGCCGTGTAATCTCAATTTCAATATTTTTGAATTAAAATTGATTTCTCGGTATTACACTTCTATTAAATCAATAAACAGCAACCTTCAAAATATGCTCCACAAAACTTACAATCGCCCTTTCTACACCTGGCAAATCTTTCGAAGTAATATACGATCCCATTACGTGGTTACCTGCATTTGGTATAGCATGCTTTCTTTTTAAATTATTCGGTGTGCCCAGTTCATCGTACATTTTCAGCATGGCATCTACCTTAACCACCGGATCCTGCTCCAGTTCATTTTTATAGTAATAAAGCAGTAAAACAGGCTGTTTTACCTTTTGGAACGTTGGTTTGAGCATGCTGCTTTCGATAAATTCTTCCAGCTCAACCAGCGATTCGAGCCGGTAATTGGTGTACCAGTATTTTTTATATTCGTCGGTGCGGTCGTCCACTTTACGTTCATCGCCGCCTACCACTTTGCGGGCAATTTGTAAGCCCCAGGGATTATTTAAAAGCCAGGCATTTTTATCGTTAATGGCCACATTTGGCGACATTAAAATCAAACTGTTAATTTCCGGGTAGGTTGCCGCTAATTTTAAAGCCACCGTTCCGCCGGTAGAAGTACCCACTAAAATTACTTTTTTACCCAGTTTTTTACCAATGGCATAAGCCTGTTTACTGGTTTCCCAAAGGCGGTCGGCCGTAAAATATTGCATGGGCGCCAGGGTATCGATGCCGTGATCGGCTAAACGGGCAAGGTATAAATTGGCATGCAACTCTTTCGCTAAATTTAAATGTACCGGATTGCCTTCTGTTTTTGATGCCGAAAAACCGTGTAAATAAACAATGGCGTATTCGGTTTGCTGGTGAAGGCTATCGGCCCACACAATTTCGGCTTCGTTGCCAGGTTTTATTTTGTGCATGGATTCGATGCTGGCCACATAGCTGTCCAGGTCTTCCAGATCGGGGACTTTAGTCAGGTCCTCACTAAATACCGGTTTTTTGGGTTTTGGTCCCAATAAATAACCTGCAATAATGAATGCCGAAAGGCCTATAATTACTTTGTAGCGTTTTTTCATGCCATTAAATATTGGTTTAAATGTAAAATTTGAAATTAAATAAAGCTAATTATTTTGATGAATTAATTATCGTTTTGAGGGGCTTTTAACTGCACTACCCCATCATTATAAACCTGATAGCGCCAAATAGCCTACAGCCCGAAGCATGAGGGCGAGGACTATGGGCAATAGCAGGAGCACCAGATGTTAAAAATTGCTGCCCGTTACTTTTCAAATACTTAATATTACGCTTATACATTACCTTTTTATGGGAAATAAGCTTAAGTTTGCAATCAAAATTTTTCGACTTAATGCCGGGAATCGAACAGATAAAAACACCTATAGCTGCTGATATTAAAGCGTTTGAAAAAACCTTTAAGGAATCGATGCATAGCGACGCGCCGTTGCTGGATAGGATTACCCATTATATTGTAAAGCAAAAGGGCAAACAAATGCGGCCGATGTTCGTGTTTTTTGCGGCTAAATTGTGCGGTGGAATTACTGAATCGACCCATCGTGGCGCAGCTTTGGTAGAGCTTTTACATACGGCTACTTTGGTACACGATGATGTGGTGGATAATGCTTATGAGCGCCGTGGCTTTTTCTCGATCAATGCTTTATGGAAAAATAAAATTGCCGTTTTAGTTGGCGATTACCTGTTGGCCAAGGGCTTACTGCTTTCGGTAAACAATAATGAGCACCGTTTGTTACAGATTGTATCGGAAGCGGTGAAACAGATGAGTGAAGGCGAGTTGTTGCAGGTAGAAAAGGTACGGAGAATGGATATATCGGAAGATTTATATTTTGATGTAATCCGCCAGAAAACAGCTTCTCTAATTGCCTCTTGTTGTGCTGCGGGTGCGGCTTCGGCAGGTGCTGATGATGCAACGATAGAAAAAATGCGCTTATTTGGAGAAAAAGTGGGGATTGCCTTTCAGATTAAAGATGATACCTTCGATTTTGGAACTGATGATGTTGGGAAGCCTTTGGGTATTGATATTAAAGAAAAGAAAGTAACCTTGCCTTTAATTTATGCCTTAAATAAAGCGGAAAAAACAGAGCGTAAAAAAATGATCAACCTGGTGAAAAACCATCAGGACGATCCGGTTAAAATTCAGCAGATTATTGATTTCGTAAATGCGCATGAAGGTGTTTATTACGCAAACCAGAAAATGTTGGAGTACCAGCATTCAGCATTTGAAATTCTGCATAGTTTTGATGCAGGTGAAGCCAGAACAGGTTTAGAACAGCTTGTATTATATACTACTGAACGTAAAAAATAAATGGGTAACGAATTACTTTTTAGCTTAGGTTTCTTGCTTTTTATTGCATTAATCCTTGCTTTAGATTTAGGTCTGTTTAGCAGGAAAGAGCATGTGGTGAGCTTAAAACAAGCTGGAGTAATGAGTTTGATTATGGTGGCCCTGGCCATGGGCTTTTATTTTATCTTGTTAACCGAAGGGCACCAGCTCCATGGGATTAAGGATTTTGCCCACCTGCAAGAAATCGTAACCAAGCATCAGCACCATATCAAGTTAATCCCCGGCGATTTTGAAGGAAGTTTGGCGGTTTATAAACAAAACCTCGGACTGGAATTTTTGACGGGTTATGTAATTGAATATGCACTTTCGGTAGATAATATCTTTGTAATCGTGCTTGTTTTTTCTGCTTTTGCAGTTGAAGAAAAATATTACCACAGGGTACTATTTTGGGGGATTTTGGGCGCCATTATTATGCGTTTCATATTCATTTTTGTGGGGGCGGCACTGATTACCAAATTTGCCTGGATACTTTACATTTTTGGCGCTTTCCTGGTGTTTACAGGGGTGAAAATGTTTTTCAGTAAAGCGGAAGATGATAAAATTGATCCCGAAAACCATCCTGTGGTGAAATGGGCTTCGAAAATATTCTCGATCCATCCAAAATACGAGGGTAAAAACTTCTTTGTTAAAATAAACCATAAAACATTTGTTACACCATTATTTTTGGTGCTTTTGATTGTAGAGTTTACCGATTTGTTATTTGCAGTCGATTCTATTCCGGCTATTTTTGCCGTAACGAAAGATCCTTATATCGTATTTTTCTCTAATATTTTTGCCATCATGGGCTTACGTTCCATGTTCTTTTTGCTGGTAAATATTATTCACAAATTCCATTATCTAAAAACAGGTCTGGCATTTTTACTGGCTTTTATAGGAGTGAAAATGTTAGGACATACTTATCTGGAGAAATGGGGATTTACCACTGAGCATTCATTAATTGTAATTCTGAGTATCCTGGTGATCAGTATTGTGGCTTCTTTGGTTTTTCCGAAGAAGAAGGCACATGTAAAACCTTAGCTAAAGTTTTGTTATTCTGAGCGCAGCGAAGAATTTTTTTTATTGCGATAAGCGAGAAGATTCGTCATTGCGAGAAGGCTTTTTCATCCGACGAAGCAATCTTTATAGCAAGGATCACTAGCATGAAAGATTGCTTCGTCGTTCCTCCTAGCAATGACGAATCTTCTATAAGAATCTATCAATAGTAGCGTTGTGAAGATCTCTGGCTGCTATCGGAAGGTGTTTATAGGTTGCAGATGCTTCGTGCCTCAGCATGACAGCATATTTAGGGTTGGTGCGAGAAAGAAATGTTCGCGCCAAAGCAAAATAAACGTTACAGCTAGCAATCTCAGGCTAAAATTTGTACTTTCAGCAGATAAACTAAACCTAATGAAATACCTTTTCTCTACCGCGCTTCTTTGTGCAACTTTATTTGCCAATGCACAGGATAAATTCGGAGATGTTTTTGCGAAAATCAACACTGATGTACAGCAAAACTCAAAAGCTTACCAAACCCTTAAATATGAAACCGAAACCATCGGTCACCGTTTAACAGGCTCTGCAAATGGAGCTAAGGCTGAACAGTATGCTTTCGATTTATTAAAATCTTATGGTTGCGAGGTAAAATTTCAACCTTTTGAAGTAGAAAGCTGGGCCAGAAAAACCATCACTGTAGAAATTGGTGCTGATAAAAATAGCCTTGTTAAAATGAAGGCCGTTACGCTGGCGCATTCGCCGGTAAGTGCGGATATTACAGGTGAAATTGCAGACGCTGGCAACGGATTGGAGGCAGATTATCAGGCCAGTCCTGAAAAGTTCAAAGGTAAAATTGCTTTGATTTATTTGGGTGTATTACCAGGCTCTCCTGCAGGAACAAAATCCTTGCACCGTTCGGAAAAGACCGCGATTGCAACAAAGTATGGAGCCATTGGTGTAATCATTATCAATACGGTAAAGGATGGTGTGCTTTTAACAGGAACCGCTTCTGTAACGGGAAAATTAATTCCAATCCCTGCAGTTTGTATTGGTTTGGAAGATGGAACGGCTCTGAAAGAGAAAATTAAGTCACAGCCGCAAATAGCGCATATCGCCATGACCAATTTCTCGGGTTTGATCAAGGCCCGTAATGTGGTGGCTACTTTTAAGGGAACAGAATTACCAAAAGATAAAATTGTTGTCGGCGGACATTTAGACAGCTGGGATTTAGCTACTGGCGCTATTGACAATGGAATCGGTTCTTTCGCCATTATGGATATGGCCCGAACTTTCAAAAAGCTGAATTTAAAAACCAAACGTACAGTAGAATTTGTATTGTTTATGGGTGAGGAGCAGGGATTGTTAGGCTCTAAAGCTTATATCGATCAGGCTAAAAAAGACGGAACTTTAAATCAGGTAAAGTTTATGCTGAACTATGATATGACCAACGATCCGAAAGGTTTCTCTACTTCGCGATCTGAAATGAAGGCACTTTTTACATCCTGGGGAGCTGATATTGTAAAGATTGATACTGGATTTAAAAACTTGTTTAACGCTGGTGCTGGTTTACACAGTGATCATCAGCCATTTATGTTAGAGGGGATTCCTACCGGAGGTGGTTTCGGTGGTAAACTGCCAAATAATTCCGGGCCCTTTTATCATTCTGATGGTGATAGTTTTAAACTGGTTGATGAACAACAGCTAAAAAATACGGTGCGCTACAGTGCCATGTTAACCTATGCTTTGGCCAATACACCAAAAATTCCGGTAGGTGTTCAGGGTGAAGAAGAGTTAAGGGCTTTCTTAGAGTCGCAGAATTTAAAAGAACCTTTAACTATTGCGGGTGAGTGGCGGTGGAAGTAACCTTCGGGTTGATTATACCGATGTTGGGATTGCACAGTTTTATCTTACATAAATCCTTTGTGTCTGTCATAATGGAAAAATTTTATTGACGATGCCAACATTCTGGTACAGGGATTAACTTAATGTTAATTGATATATTTTTTTACAATTGGTGTTAAGCTTGCACTTTGTTTTTGACTATGTGGCTGGATATCATATATTTGTTTTCGTGCCAAACAAAAAAATGAGTAAGTATGAACAGAAAACGGAATAAAACAACCGTAATTTTTGTAAGTAAAAATCAAAATTCGAGCAAGCCAATCCAGGTTCCAACCGCTTATGTTGTCCATTGGAAAAAGTATATTTTAGGTATCCTGGGGTTATTTTTAATTCTTTTGGGTAGTATATTTTACCTCATCCGAAGTAATGCCAATACCGAACTGACTAAGAATAAACTTCAGGCAGCGCTTCTAAAAAGTAAAGGACAGTTATCGGTTATTGATACTTCTTCTCTTAAAAAACATTATCAATCGATAGATAAGAAATTACTAACGATTAATAAATACCTTAAAGCCCGTGGACTAAAGCCGATTTTAACCGGTAATGAAGGTGGAGAACAAAGTGATGATGTTTTATCGAATGAAGAAATCAGCGAATTTTACGATAACTACCTGAGTAAAATTACTTACAATGTGGCTTATACACCAATGGGTTATCCACGTTTGGGTACCATTACATCCGGTTTTGGTCATAGAGAAAATCCTTTTACCGGAGAAAATGTAGAAACCCATAAAGGATTGGATATCAGGGCCAATTATGGCGACCCGGTTAAATGTACGGCGAATGGTAAAGTGATTTTTGCAGGTAAACGTGGTGCTTATGGCAATTGTATCATCATTAAACATGGAAACGGCTTTGAGACCTATTACGGCCACCTCTCCAAAATTTTGGTTGAGGAAGGCGAAAACGTTATTGCTGGCAATAATATTGGCAAAGTAGGCTCAACCGGACGTTCAACAGGTCCTCATTTACATTACGAAGTACACCAAAACGGTAAAGTTATCAATCCAAGATCCTTTTTAACCTTGTAAACATGTTCAAGAAAAACAACCAGATAAAAGACCTCAATCAGCAAGAAATTTCTACTTTAATCGGCCTTGGTTTTACCATTACCGGCGAATTAAAAGGAAAAGCAGTAATCAGGATAGATGGAACGGTAATAGGCAATGTGAATGTTGAAGGCGGTATTGTTTTAGGCGAAAAAGGGATGATTAAAGGTGATGTTCAAACCGATTCTGCTATTATTTACGGTACGGTTAACGGAAATGTAAAAGCCCTGAACCTCGAAATAAAAAAGACAGGCAAGGTTAACGGCGACATTAAAACAGAAGCCATTGAAATTGAGATGGGTGCTCAATATAACGGTAAGCTCGAAATGCACCAATCTGGTAAAACTGAGGATAAAGTAGCGGTAAAGGCTTAGGTATTATCTACTGGTTGATGTTTCACCATCCAGCACCATCACTATCCGCTAATATAGCTTTCCAATTGAGAAATGGTCTGTTTTTGGTCGGCAATAATAAATTTTACCACATCACCGATTGATACCATACCTTTTACTTCACCACTTTCTACAATGGGTAAATGGCGGATGTGCTTATCCGTCATTAGTTCCATACAATGATCAATGCTGTCGCTAAACTTGATGGTAATGGGGTTAGCGGTCATGGCTTCTTTAATCAGGGTATCTTTTGATGATTTCCCTTGCAGGATAATTTTTCGGGCATAATCGCGTTCGGTGAAAATACCCCGCAGCTGCCCGTCTTCCATCACCAATACTGCACTGATATTTTTTTCTGTCATTACTTTTAAGGCATCCAGAACAGAAATATTTTCCGATACGGAGATAATGATAGCCTGTTTGGTGTCTAGCAAGTGTTTTACGCTTTTCATAATTGTTAATTTGGTTATAACAATTTAAGAAATAATTAGCTGTAAATCAAAGTTTTATTTTAAAGATTTAAAGAAATTAAGTTTTTTGATGTACACCGTGAGATGTCAAACTTGACTTCTTTGGTATTTTACGCAGGACCTAATTAATCTAAACCTGACAGAAACGCCAGCCACCGATTTCTTCTATCGGAGCTATAGTGAATGGCAGGAAGGAACCCAATCTAAGTATTACAGGTTTTGCTTTTCAAATAAATTTTATCTGACCAATAATAAATATTTTACTGATTTTTAAGTGGTTTTGCATCAATAGTAGTATGCAAAGAAACCACCAGGCGAATTCTTGGCTGAGGCAAGGTGTCCTGTCGTAATTTTACCAACTGAGAAAGATCTCCTTATCAGGCAATTAAATCTGAGTCTCGAATTAGTAAAATTAGAGGACCAGGTAAGGTTTAAATCTTTAACTGGCCCATTTTTGTCGAAATCGAGCTGTACACCAGAACTAATATTACTTCCGGAAATTTTATTGGTTTGAGTTGATCCGTCTGGTTTAGTAAAACTTACTTCAGCTTCGAAATTTTCGGGAAGCGATGCAGGTATTATCCAATTGTTTTGTCCATCAAGGTACCCAACCTGAACTTCGTAAGCTATAGTTACATAACTTGATTCATAAGGATATTTTTTGCAGCCCAACAGGGAGACTGCAATTAAGAGGAGCATTATAATTTTTTTCACGGTCGAAATTACTAATAAATTACCTGCTCATCCAAGTTTGATCTGAGAGTCCATTAGCAATTATTGCATTAATAATATTATCGATAAACGAAATATCTTTTCAATATTATATTTTTTCAACTGTGGCTTATTGCCAAACACTGTAACCATTACTTACCATATTGGTTACATCCTTTTTTAAGGAGACAAACTGCCCGGCTTTTAATGAAAATTTAGTGTAACTGTAAGCGAGTTTAGGTGCTTCAGTGTCATCAGTAATCATAGTGATAAAGTATTCGCCCGGAGGTAATTCTATATTGGTGCTGGTTACGTTCGAATAAGTATAATCGGCCGCGAATGATGTTTTTGAAACATTATCATAAGCCAGGTTTTTTTCGGTCAGGCCATTATACTGAAAGTTTTTTCCCTCCGCTTTCCAAACCAGAACTGTAGCTACATTAAATGCTTTAATATACGTTGAGCCACCCGAACCCGGATACGTTTTGGTGAAATCTAAATCAAAGCCTTGTCGATTCACAACAGGATTATTTTTTCCACATCCGAATAGTACCGTTACAAAAAAAATCAGGAGTATATTTTTCATGCCGTAAATATATTAAATAGGCTTTATCAATCTGTAAAAGCTTTTGTAAAAATCATTGGCTTATATCCCCGGCCATTTTACATTTAACAAACAGCTTATAATTTGGCTTTCACAAAGGGGAGGCGTAGGGAAGGCTTGATTACCCCTAAGCGTGACGGTTCAAACACATCACCATTTAGAATTGAATTAATCCAGCTGGATACATTAGTAAAATCTTCAAATAGATACTCATTCTTAAAACTAAAGAAAATGACGTTGAAGCGAAGCCAGAAGATGAAAATGCCAATAATACGACGATAACTAATCTCAAAAAAAAAGATAATTCAAGTCATCTATTTAACTCACGAAAGTTTGTTTGAAAGTACTAAAAGGCGTTACGGTTAATCCACCTGTAATGAATATACTGTAAACATCTTCTATCTCGTCAATAAGTCGAATCGCGAATTTCAAAAAAATGACTCCTGAATAAGATAATAATAAAACATATCCAAAAGACATGTTTTTGAGTAAATAAAAAACGACATCAATTGTCCTTATATTCTTGATAAAGTTCGTCTATTTTATCAATGAGTTCTTCAGGGCATTCCCCAAGATAGCTATGTATTTCATATTTAGTTAACTCTATTGTCTCTCCTATGCTGATATATGTTGGCTCCCATAAGCCCATCTCATTATATTCTTTTGTTCCCTTATCTATAAAAATGCAGGGGCCATATTTAGATTTATCCGTTTTGGTACACTTAACAACAAGGTGGTCGTCAATAGAATCTTCTAAAAGAACCGCTGGCCTCTTTTTTGATTCATTCGGATTATCTTGAAATGGAAAATAAACTAATAAAACGTCTCCTCTCTTATACGCAGGCATTATTGGTGTAGAGAGAGTCGTAAATAGAATTTTTTTCATTCTTCCAATCTGATAGATCAGAGTTTTTATATACTTTTTTTAACCTGTCAAAAGAATCCTGATTAAGAGCGGGATCCTGTCTCTCAGGATAAACAATGGATGTCATTACAGAGGCAGTGTGATTAACTCGGTTTAGGTAACCCATTATAGATTCTAAAAAGAACTTACAAAACGGGAATTTGGTCTTTTTTAATATGGAGATAATAGGCACTAATTTCAGCTCAAGGGCTTTATTAACTTTTATGAACCTAGCCTCTAACTTCATCTTGCCGCGTTCATCAGCTTCATTAAAATGAGCAATAAGTGATTCTAAAATTGTATCTAGCTTTTTATAATTTTTTCTTATTATCAAGCCAGCTCCTATTAATTGAAATGGTAGTGATAATGATAGTCCAACTAGACCTGAATATTTTTTGATAGATCTCCTTGAAGACTGCCAATCTTCAATTACCTTAGAAAATTCGAATAGCCTGTCGAATTCTTGGTCATGAGTTATGGTTGTCATAGAATACTTTCTTTATACATTGTTAATAATAGACATCCTTTTGGAGAAGAATGTCTCGAGCGTTAATTAGATAGACTCCAAAGTTATACCATTTTCGCTAATTATAGTAATGGTCATAGTAACGAAGATAGTGATGCTTGAAGTAATAACCATAGCAGTGAAGATAACTGTGATAGAAACAATTTGTGTTGTATAGTGCATATATAAAATTTCAAATGAGCCTAAATTTGGAGCCTAGGAGGAACGATCGCGGTTATATTAATGATGTAGCCTTAAAAGGTTACTTATTCTATCAGAAGTGATTTAGTGACTTGTAAATTTGATGAAATTTGACAGCATAAAATTTTTTGTTTGACTTTTATATGACAATTTAGATGCGTGAAGATCATCGATTTAGCAATTTTATGGCTGTTTTAGTGAACGGTGTAATCAATTTATTTAATACTTTACCATCATTTTATCAACAATTGAACGTGAATTTCAAATGGATTTTTACCTCATTCTTAAGAAGCTGCTTGCGCATAAGCCGCCAAATATTTTCCAAGTGGAGTCATACGTTCGCGTTTGCCCTTACTTGCTATGCCTAATTCTTGCATACGAGTTAATATTGAAGAATTTATAGTTCCTCCTTCTTGTTCAAAACTCACATAACTTTTAAAATTTGCCCATTCTCCAGCATCCCTTAACTCTTCAAACTTTATAAAAACCGCTTTTGGAATTGGAACATCATTTATTGTCGAAAGAACTGTATGACTCATCAACATTTTTAGTAAGCTTTCTATTTGCTCGTTAGATACTTCAAGATCCTTCTTCTCTGAATTCAATAGAGTTTCTGTTACTTGTAATTCCGTATTAAGCCTCTCATTAGCATCTTTTAAACTTCTGTTAGTTGACCTTTCTGATTGAAGATTGTTTTCCAGATCGGAATTTGAGGCTTGTAAACTAGCAATTTGTGTCTGTTGAAAAATTATTGATTCATTCTTAGTTTGTATTTGCAAGGCTTGAGAATCATAGTCTTTAGAAAACGTCCTTACTGATTTTCGCTGTTCCTCATATTTTTCACTATATTCATCTCGCTCTTTGACCACTTCTTCGTGAACGCTTCTTTCTACAACATTTTTACTTATTATCTTACCTGTTATCCATGGCATGAATCTAAATTCAATAGCAAGAGATAGTGTTCTGGTGCCCATAATGACTAAATAGCCGATCAGCATTATAAATATTGCAAGTCCAATATCAAACAACAACCTATAATCTCCAAACTCTTTGGTGCCAATAAGTCGAAGAGTTGCAAGTTTCTCAGTTCGTGTACAATCTTTATCGAAGTTGAATAAAGTGTACCAGAATTCCCAATGATGGATTATCAAAATGAATGATAGTGTACCGAAGAAAGGGCTGGTTAATTTATCCTTTACGTTTTGAAAAAAAGAGTTTAAGAAATCCATGAGGCATTAAATTAGGATTGCAAAATACAATTTTAACAACAATAAGCAAATCGTTAACTTACAGGAATTTTTAATGAAATAACGTTCTCAAATGCAGAAGCACAGAGCTCAAAAATATAGAAATCCTTCTGATAAAATTAATCACAATGAACTTAAAAAAACATGGTTTGAAAGAAATCCGTCTCTATCCCAGTTTATATTGACAATTTTTACAATAATTATCACATCAATCTTTTCTTTTTATACCATCAAACAGAGTTCTGATATGTTTTCATATTCTCAAAAGAAAGATAGATTAGATAGCAAAGCTGACAGTATTGAGCACTTTAAACAAGATACTATAACCAACCGACAGCTAAAACTTTCAGAGGAACAAAACCGGTTTATTGCTCGTCAACTAAAGCTGCAAGGTGATCAGTTTCAGCTACAATATCGCAATGATAGGGTTGTATTTGTAATTGATTCAATTCAATATCGAGAACGGCCTGTAGAATTTGGGGATTTTTTCTTTTTCTTAGCGAATAAAGGGAGACGTAATGCTAAAGTCGTCAAAGTTGTACATGCGATGTATAATTTAGATGATACACGGTTTATAGCAACAAATAACCCCGAACCTGTTGAAGTCGTCGATGCTGGTTGGTACACAATTGCTAGAAGTTTGCCTAAAAATTTTGCATTTAATGCTAGTACTGTGAATTTTATACGAATATTTTATGTTGACAATGGTGTTCAGTCGAAGCAAGATTTAGCATTCGTTATAAATTTTGATAGATTTCCAAAAATTTATAGTGCGCCAGTTAGTGAGTCAGTGAAGACTATAATTTATAAACGGTTGAGATTAATCATAACGAATTCAACAGAGTTTTTAGATAATCCTCATTATTCTGGAAGAGCTTTTTTACGTGATAGTTTATACAAGCCACTATAATATTGTACTCTCTGGAAAATTCCATGATGACTATATTGTCAATCAAAACAAAATTATTCACTCACGCACCAATGAAGATGTGATTTCTATTTAAACGCCATCCATATAGATTTTACAATCCTCCAACCCGCTTACCCTTTAATTATTTGGCTTTCACAAAGGGATGCCGTAACTTTGCATCACATTTAAAAACAAATAATTATGTCATCAGTAGAGACAACTTACATTCCTTACAAAGTTAAGGACATTTCACTGGCAGAATGGGGCCGTAAAGAAATCGAATTAGCCGAAGCAGAGATGCCAGGTTTAATGAGTTTACGTAAAGAATTCGGTCCAACACAACCGTTAAAAGGTGCGCGTATTGCAGGCTGTCTGCACATGACCATCCAAACGGCTGTATTAATCGAAACATTAGTGGCCCTGGGTGCTGAAGTTACCTGGTCATCTTGCAATATTTTCTCTACACAAGATCACGCTGCTGCTGCAATTGCTGCTGCGGGTATTCAGGTTTATGCCTGGAAAGGTTTGAACGAAGAAGAATTCGACTGGTGTATTGAGCAAACTTTACACTTCGGTGCAGATCAACAACCATTAAACATGATTTTGGACGATGGTGGCGATTTAACCAATATGGTTTTTGATCGTTTCCCTGAGTTAATTGCAGATATTAAAGGTTTATCAGAAGAAACTACTACCGGTGTTCACCGTTTATACGAAAGAATGAAAAACGGAACGTTGCACTTACCTGCAATCAACGTTAACGATTCAGTTACTAAATCTAAATTCGATAACAAATACGGTTGTCGCGAATCATTGGTTGATGCAATCCGTCGTGCTACCGATGTAATGATGGCTGGTAAAGTGGCTGTTGTTTGCGGTTATGGCGATGTGGGTAAAGGTTCTGCAGAATCGTTAAGCTCACAAGGTGTACGTGTTATTGTAACTGAAATTGATCCAATATGTGCTTTACAAGCTGCAATGGAAGGTTACGAAGTTAAAAAACTAGCTACAGCCATTAAAGAAGCTGATATCGTGGTAACTACTACAGGTAACTGTGATATCGTTCGCGAGCAACACTTCAGGGCATTAAAAGATAAAGCGATTGTTTGTAACATCGGTCACTTCGATAACGAAATCGATATGGCCTGGTTAAACGGTGCTTATGGCGATACCAAAGTAGAAATTAAACCTCAGGTTGATAAATATACCATTGATGGTAAAGATGTAATCATCCTGGCTGAAGGTCGTTTAGTTAACTTAGGTTGTGCAACTGGTCACCCAAGTTTTGTAATGAGTAACTCATTTACCAACCAAACTTTAGCTCAATTAGAGCTTTGGACTAACACTGGTGCTTATGAAAATAAAGTTTATACTTTACCTAAGCATTTAGATGAAAAAGTAGCACGTTTACACTTAGAAAAAATCGGTGTAGAGTTAGATGTTTTAGATCAACACCAGGCTGATTATATCGGCGTACCGGTAGAAGGTCCTTTTAAAGCAGATACATACAGGTATTAATTCAGTTTACAGTTTTTAGTTAGCAGTTAACTAAAAAACCATAATATAGAAGGGATGTGCAATTTGCATATCCCTTTTTTATTCCCCTCTCCCAGAGGGGTGCCTGTAAGGCGGGGTGTCCCAAAGTCTAAGTGTTTTTAGACACTCAAACAATTTCCAAAATATTTGAAAACGCACGTTCAGTGCTCATCTGAGACATCAGTCCTGCTATTCATTCCAATCTTTTTGTTGTTCTTCGACTACGCTCAGAATGACAACAAAAAGGATTTCCATTTCTATCAGGTTTATTTTACAAAATGTGTGGTTCTTTTGCCGCTGAAATCCTACATTTGAAAAAACACAAACGATGAAAAAGTTAATATTTGCGCTGATACTAGGTTTATTTTCAGTTGCTGTAAATGCCCAAACTGCATCTCAAAAAACAGCAACTGCAAAAGTAATAACCAAACAGGTGGTCGATATTGCCTGTGGCGAATGCCAGTTTAAAATGAAAGGTAAAGATTGTGAGCTGGCAGTGAAGATAGACGGCAAACCTTATTTTGTTGATGGCAAAGGCATTGATGATTTCGGTGATGCCCATGGCGAACATGGTTTTTGCAATGCTGTAAGTAAAGCAGAAGTTACCGGCGAAATCGTAAACAACCGCTTCAAAGCCAAAGAAATAAAGTTATTGCCAGTTAAGAAATAGTTTTACAGTAAAGAGCGCAAAGTTTTTCTCAAAGAGGCGCTAATTGAGATTTCAATAAAGTGATCGTCATCTCGACTGAAACGTAGTGAAATGGAGAGATCTGCCTAGATAGATCTCTCGACTACGTTGCACTCCGCTCGAGATGACGGTAATTTAGAGAAAAACAATCTCTGTGGTTAAAAATGCGATTATTCAAATTCCTTTTCTAAACCCTGCCTTAAATCGAAAAGCAACCATTGTTTATTTTTCACGTCAGCTTGTTTCGTTTTTAGTAACTGGATAAAATCTTTCACGCCGATTTCTTCATTTCCGTTGCCATGGATCAGTACAATGCTTCCTGAGTTAGGTTGCTGTCCTTTGGCTAACCAGGCATCGCTTCCAACCGGAATTAATCCGTAAGCTTCGATCTTTTCTACTATTGTTTTATCCGATACCAATCCCGGGAAACGGAAAAATACCGAAGGGGTTAAACCATTTTTAAGCATCAGCTTTTCGTTTTCCAATACTTCTACATCTAAGTTGGTTCCCGGTGCCAATAGAAAATTTTCGGCCAGAGGCAGTTTATTTACTTGATGGTTGTAGGTATGGTTTACCCAGGTAATATTCAGCTCCTTTTTCTCAACCAAACTTTTCAACCAGTTTAAATCATCCTGATGTTTCAGCATCCATTTGCCTGAAACAGAAACCGCTAAAGGAGAGGGTTGCTCAATCTTTTTAAATTCATCAAAAACCGATTGAAAAATAATACGGTCTAAAGCTTTGTGCGATGGACAAAGATCGATGGTTAGGGTAATGCCTTTTTCATTCGGAATGGCATGATCAATACCTGCATTTTGCAATTGAAGATCTTTTGCTTCTGCAGCTTCCAAAGATTTAACGTAGGCTGTGTTTTTAAAAATGGCAAGAACATTTGAATATTGCAGACTGCTCAAGGAGTATTTATTTGCAAGATCTACTTTGGTATCCAAACTGTTTGGATTAACCAATAAAATATATTTCTGATCATTGGCGGTAAAACTTCTGATCGCTAAAAATGCATCTATTCCATCAATATTGTTAGGGGCGAGGCTAATATTTTTAACTGGCTTTTTACTATTGATTCTCGCCAGCGCATAATTCACATTGTATTTTTTAATGTCATCAAAATTTTGTGCAAAAGATAAATGCGTTAGAAAACATAGTGAAAATACAGTGAGGAGCAAAGATCTAGATAACTTCATATTTCCTTATTTAAAATCTTTCTAATTTAGTTCAAATCATTTATCTTTACAAAACATCCCCCATGAATAAAGAAAAAGTAAAATTATGGTTTAAACGGGTAGGGCTGGTTGGGTTTTTATTCTTCCTGATTAAAGGATTAATATGGCTTGTTGTATTCTACTTTATCGGTAAAAACGTTTCTTAACAAGGTTCATTAGTTCACTGGTCATTTGTTCATTTGGCTGTGCCAATCGTATAACATATCCAGACTTTTCTTAATGTCCTTAATTTCTTAATGATCAGATTTACCTAAATGTAAACAACATATTTGCCAGAAAATTCCATACAAAAACAATTACAATAGCGAAAAACTTCGCTACATAAAAGTTTGTCCCGTTTTTCCGTTGGTGAAAAAGATAAATGATGAAGGTGTTTAAACCCAAGCCGATTAAACTCACTACTAAAAACTTACTGAATTCTGTTGCCCAATGCACGTTCGTACTTTCAAATGTCCATACCCGGTTAATGAGGTAATTATTGGTTACAGCAAGGGTAAATCCAATGGCATTAGCAATATATTTGTTGATTTTGATTTTCTCTTTACACAGCCAGGTTGCACCAAAATCGATTGCCATTCCTAGGAAACCTGTTAATCCAAATTTTAAAATGCGGAAAAATAAATCCATGCTAATGTATTTTAACCAAATAAAAATGCGCTATAACCTGCGGACGTGTTTTGGCATTGATGAATTTACCTGTTAATTTGGTAATGTGGTAATATTCAAATGATTTTAACACTTCGACGTGGTATTCGGTTTTTAATCTTTCAAGTTCCGATTCAGGAGTGTAAATCACAAGATCTTTTTCATTCTTCGATTTATCCAACTCTTGGTAAGTCCAAAAGTATTTCGGTTCGCCATTGGTATAAAAATCAAAAGAATAGGCATCTGGGTACATCAATACAGAAGCCTTTGCACCTGGATAATTTTCTTTTAACCATTTACCAGCCTGCATGCCCGATTCGTATTTCAAAACCGATGGATAGAAAAAAGCAGAAAGAAAAATCATTAAGCCAACCGCAATCATAGTACTTCTTGCCAGTAGATTTTCAGTTTTTAATCCTTTGAAAATTAAAAAGGATACGGTCAGTAAAATAACTAAAACCGCAATTGCTATATAATTATTTGTAAAACCAAAAAAGACAGCAACAGCAGATAGAATCAAAACAATTAAAACTGCCAGTACATTTTGAACGGTGAAAAATATTTTTAAACTTTTCCCCTCCAGTTTCTGTAAGTACAAAGCCGTAATGATGGCAAACTGTGGCAAAATGATCAAAATATAATGCGGCAACTGGAATTTAGAAAGTGAAAACAATAGAAAGGTAATGGCCGCACTCGTCCAGATCATGGTACTTTCTGCTGGTAAATCAATCCTGTTTTTCTTTTTGAAAAGGTTAACTACCGCAGTATAAAACAATATCGACCAGGGTAAAAAGGCCCAAAGCGTGGTGTGTAAAAAGAAAGAAATATCACCTTTTCCTTTTATCGGCCCATTATTAAAGAAGCGGCCAAACTGGCTATCCCAAAAGAAGAATTTTAAACCAGAAATTCCGGTTTTTCCAAACACCACCTTCTCCGGGTGTAAATCGAACTGAACATATAAAGTATAGAGTTCGGGAATAATAAAAATAAAAATCAATGCAATGGCAATCCACCATTTTGGTTTTAATAACTGCTTAAATTGTTTCGTTAGTAGCCAGTAAATGATAAACCCACCAAAAACGGGGATCAGCACAAATATGCCTTTAATCATAATCGCACATGCGGCGAAAAACGACCCCGCAACTATGTGCCAGAAAGGACTTTGATGTGCTTTGTAATAGTGAAAAATAGCCGCTAAAGTAAAGGTGGTAATGTAAACTTCTGCACGCACATCGAAAGTAGAAATGAGGATGTGCAGCGAGCTTAAAAAAATCAGGGCGCTAATCAATCCTGTTTTTTCATTGTAAATGTCTTTTGCCAGTTTGTAGAGGTACCATGCACCCAATAACCCAAATAAAAAGGAAGGGAGTTTATAAGCAAAAGCAGTAATCCCGAAAACCTTGAATGACGCAGCGGCCAGCCAAAAAGTTAAATGTGGTTTATCCAGCCAATCTGCACCGCGAACATAAATGTTAACCCAGTCATTCCGAAGCACCATGTTTTTGGCTATAGATGCATAAAGTGCCGAATCGGGTTCCATTACCCCACCAAAAAGAGCCAATATACTAACCAATGCGATTAGGGCGATTAAGATTTTATACAGGGTGGTGTCTTTCAAGTTCATTTACAGGAAGCAAATATGAGCAAAAATAAGTCAAATTTTTTTAAGGTTTAAGATTAACAGAGGCAAAGCCCTATCTTTGCTTTATGACAAAGTTATCTGTTAACATCAATAAAATTGCTACGCTCCGCAACAGCCGCGGGGGTAATAATCCTGATTTAGTTAAAGTTGCGTTAGATTGCGAACGTTTCGGCGCGCAGGGAATCACGGTACACCCACGCCCTGATGAACGCCATATCCGTTATCAGGATGTGTACGATTTAAAAGCTGTTATTGCTACAGAATTCAATATTGAAGGAAATTGTAAAGAAGATAAATTTGTTGATCTGGTATTGGCCAACAAACCTGCCCAGGTTACTTTGGTGCCTGATACTGAAGGGCAGATTACTTCCAATCATGGTTGGGATACCATTAAACATAAAGATTACCTGAAAGAAATGGTTGCTGTTTTTCAGAATGAATGCATCCGGGTTTCTATTTTTGTTGATCCGGTAGTAGAAATGGTTGAAGGCGCAGCTGAAACCGGAACAGACCGGATTGAGCTCTATACAGAAGCCTATGCCCATAATTATTTCGCCGATCGCGAAAAAGCAATTGTAAGTTATATTGCTGCGGCACATCATGCCAACACTTTAGGATTGGGAATCAATGCAGGCCACGACCTGGATCTGCACAACCTGCATTATTTTGCTCAAAGTATCCCAGGTTTACTGGAAGTTTCCATAGGTCATGCTTTAATTAGCGATGCGCTTTACTTAGGTTTGGAAACAACCATTCAGAAATATTTACAACAACTGGCTTAGTTTTTAACCACAAAGTACACTAAGAAGTGCACAGAGAAACAGAGCCTCTGCGCACTCGGTGAAAAACTCTTTTTCTCTGTGGTTAGATAATATAAATATGTTAAAAGGAATTCTCCTTGTTTTTTTTGGTGCCTGTAGTTTTGGTATCCTCTCTACTTTTGTTAAACTGGCTTATCACGAAGGTTATACTTTAGGTGATGTTACCGGTGCCCAGGCTTTTTTCGGAGCCGTAATTTTATGGGTTTTATTTTTCTTCCAAAGCAGAACAGCAGGTTATAAAGCCCAAGCGGTTCCTGCTAAAACGCCCTGGTGGAAAATGATAATCGCAGGAACCTGTACAGGTTTGGTGAGTATTTTTTATTATCAATGCGTAAAGTTGGTGCCTAATTCTGTCGCTATTATTTTGTTGATGCAGTTTATATGGATGAGTATCTTAATGGAATACCTCATTTTTAAGAAAAAACCAACTGGTTTGCAATTTTTGGCAATTCTATTGGTTTTAGGAGGGACGGTGTTGGCCAGCGGAATGGTAGAAACCAGCATCAGAAGCATGGATTTAAAAGGGATTGGTTTCGGTTTACTCGCTGCACTTTGTTATGCAGGTTTTTTAATATTGAGCGGTAGAATCGGGAATGAATACGCGCCCTTAAAAAAGAGTGCCCTGATGATTACCGGGGCCTGTATATTGATCTTTATCATCTTTCCACCAACATTTTTGTTTAACGGCGCTTTGGGTGGAAGTTTATTAAAATGGGGTTTGATTATCTCAGTTTTCGGTACCGTAATCCCGCCATTATTTTATGCCGAAGGCGTGCCGCGAATTGGTACGGCCATTAGTTCTATTTTAAGCGCGGCAGAATTACCAGTTGCGGTAATGATGGCAGGGTTTGTACTGCAAGAGCAGGTTTCATTTTTGAGGTGGGTTGGCGTTGTGGTGATTTTATCGGCGATGGTTTTGCCTAACCTGAAATATTTAAAAAAAAGGTAGAGGGTAGGAAGGTTGAGGGTGTAAGGTTAAATTTGAGCTAAATAATCTTCTGACTTTCGGACTCCCAACCTCCGACTTACAAAAAAAATAAATATCTTTAAAAAGCATAAAACATATACACATGAAAAAATTTACCATTTATATTTTATCCTTTATTATCATTGGCTTAGCGGCATGTAAAACCAAAACCACCATCAATCAGGAAGAAGCCGCTGAAGTGATTACCAGTTATCTAAAAGCCAATCCCGAATATAAAACCACCAGGTTTAAGTTTGGCGAGATGAAATTCAACAGTACAAACGACATGTTCGAGCTTGGGAAATATAAATCTTTGGCCAGCAAAGGTTTGGTTACCTTAAGTTTAAAAGAAGCCAAAAAGAAATTCCTTTCGAAAGATAGCAGTTTTGTTTATCAGATTACCTTAACCGATAAAGCAAGTCCGTTGGTATTGAAACAGGATGGCGACAGGGCCACGGTAAAAGTGGTAGAATATGTGCTGTCAGACGAGAAGCCAGTTGATTTTGCGCAGGTAAACTCCAGCACAGCAAAAGTTACGGTATCGTTAAAAATGAATACGACCGATTTCGAACCATTTGATAAAGAAGCAAATAAAAACAGCAATTTCATTACTAAAACTTATAAATTAAAGTTGAGTAAAGATGAAGGCTGGAAAGTGCAGAAATAAGCAGATTAGCTTTTTTATTAAGCTAACCTGCTGGTCTATAATTGATGTTATTTACTCTCTTGTAAACTTAAATTCTTTGCCTCCCTGTTTCAGGGTCATTTGGTTTTCTGTTGGGTTAAACGATAATACTATGCCCGCTTCTTCAAATTTAAACTCATGATTTCCTTTGGATGTTAATCTCGTGGCCGATTGACCTGTTGCCTGTGCTACTAAAGTTGTATTATCTTTTGTAACCATGATTTTTATCGGAATCGCTGCTGATGCATAAGTGCCTAAATATTTATTTAATTCTGCAGCACTTTGCTCAACTGCTTTAAAATCGGGAATTTGATAATCTTTGTTAAAAGCAGCGCTTAATACTGCCACTGAAATGGCATTATTATTAAAATTTGCGCCATTACCAGTTAAAGCATAAGCTATATTTCCGTAGCTAAAATTAGAAAATGTAGCGCTGAAACCATCTATACTGCCCGAATGCCCAAAACCGGCCTTATCGTAAAAAGGAATAGCCGAAATGCCCATACCATATTTGCCATTAATGGTTTTCATTTGCGCTAAACTCTTTTGAGAAATCACTTTCCCTTCGAATAGTGCAGTGCTGAATTTTACCAGATCGATCGGTGTTGAAACAATCCCGCCCGAACCGAGTGGAATTGAAATATCTGTTTCATCGTCTAATTTCCAATCCTCTTCAAAACGATAGGATTTGGCTTCGTTATTTTTTGAATTTATCTTTTTGCCTAAAAAAGTGTTTTTCAATGCAAGAGGTTTAGCAATATATTTGTCCAATATTTGGACATAAGGCATTTTGAACGTTTTTTCTAGAATGTATGATAACAGTAAATAGTTCGAATTGCTGTAATCAGATTCAGTATCTGGCTCAAAATCAATTCCTCCCTTACTGATCATAGCTAGCATTTCTTTTTCAGTTTTTGGTTGTGTATGCCATTTTAAAAATTCCTCTTTATCATCTGTAAAATCATGTATTCCACTTCTGTGGTAAAGCAAATTCGAAATGGTGATTTTACCGGCGTTTTTTATTTCCGGGAAAAATTTTTGAATCGTTTGATCGAGGCTGATTTTCTTTTCGTCAATGGCTTTAAAAATCAAAACGGCCGTAAAGGTTTTTGAAATTGATCCTATCCTGTATTTAGTATTTTCGTTTGCTTTTTGCTTGTGTTCAATATCTGCGAAACCCAGTGTTCGACGGTAAATTAATTTACCGTTTTGAGCGAGAGCTATGCTTCCCATAAACTTATTGTATTTACCGAGCGTATCGAAATAGGCATCAAGCTTGGTTTTATCAAAGGATTGTGAAAAGCTGAAATGGACCAGGGTTATTAGAAAGGTAAAGAGTGCTAATTTTTTGATCATGATATTATTTGTTGATTGTTCTTTTTAATTTAAGGAGTAAGGTGATGATTAAATAAAGTAAAACGGCGATAATAACCATTGCTGGAATAAACCAGTTGCCCAGAAGTTCATCTGATGGATTTACCAATCCTTTTGATAGACCAAGTACAAAAACTTCACCTGGTTTATAAAAAAAGCCTACTTCCGTTGGGTTCCAGATTTTGGCACCTATCAAAAACACAAAACCAAACAAAAACAGATACAGTACAAAAAATATAATGTACGATATGCCATTGGTTAAATTGAGCAATAAAGCTTTAAAAACATGTATCGGGTTAAATGTTTTAGTGGCTTCTTCTAATTTTTTATCGGCCACCAGCGGTTTGAGTATTTCTTCAGGTCTTCCTAATTTTTCTAAAATATTGAGTAGGTTTTCAACTTCATTTCCGGTTTTATGTTCCTGCAGGCTTTCATAAATATGACTGTTCAGCTCCATCAATATTTCATCCTGGTTTTGCTGATTAAGGCCTTTAACCTCTTTTCTTATTCTGTACAGATAATCTTTGTAAATCCGCTCAGCCGATTTGTCGTTAAATTTTATTTCTTTTAATTTCATTTCGTAATTTTTAAAACAGAGTTGTTCAGGTTGTGCCAGTATTCTCCCATTTTGGTTACCGTATTTTTTCCTTCTGGCGTGATGCTGTAATATTTTCTGGGGATGCCAGATTCTTGCTCAACCCATTCTGATATGATCAGTTTTTCATCTTTAAGCCGGTTCATAAGCGGGTATAGGGTTCCTTCGGCGATTTCGATTTCGGTAATCTTTTTAATTTCATTAATCAGATCGTAACCGTAATAGGCCTTTCCGCTTTTTAAAACATTGAGCACAATAAAGGATAGGGTTCCCTTTTTAACCTGCGATATCCATTTATTAATAAAATCTTCGTTCATAATGTAAATGTATAACAAAATACATAGTATAACAATGTATATGTTGATGAATTTAGTTTTTTGATATAAATACTTGAAAATGAGGTGTATGTTTTTTGTGTCTGTATGGGTTAATTTAAAATTTGAACCCTGCAGCCTCTGTTTCTTGCATTTTCTGTCGTTTTTAAACCCGACAGCAGTTGAAATCCTTTTTGCTTGCAGCAACCCTGAATTTACTGTCATGCTGAGGTACGAAGCATCTGCAACCGATGAAACAGATGCTTCGTGCCTCAGCATGACATGATCTCAAAAAGATTGAAACGAATGGCGGGAACAAACTTAAATTTTAGCACAGCCACTGCTTTCCAAATAATCAAAATATTGCCTCAAAATTGAACAAACGTTTGTCTTGATTTTAAGCAGATAATCTACCAATTTTGTCGCTTTTAAGCATAAATAAGACGCCTTTTTTACACTGATTGATAGTGAAATACAGCTTCATTTTTGTTACCTTTGCACGCAAATTTATTATTCATACCGCATGAGCTTAAATATCCATTACAAGGAAGATTTTCAAAATCGTCATATTGCGCCAAATGAGGCAGATACAGCCGAAATGTTGCAAACTGTTGGCGTAAATTCTATCGATGAGCTGATTGAACAAACTGTTCCAACAGCAATTAGGTTAAAACAGCCTTTAAATTTGCCCGCAGCGAAATCAGAAACTGAATATCTTGGTGCTTTAAAACAAACTTCATTGTTGAATAAAGTTTTTAAAAGCTTTATCGGTCAGGGTTATTACGATACCATTACCCCGGGTGTAATTTTACGTAACGTATTCGAAAACCCAGGATGGTATACACAATATACGCCATATCAGGCAGAAATTGCCCAGGGCCGTTTACAGGCTTTATTAAATTTCCAGACCATGGTTATCGATTTAACCGGAATGGAAATTGCCAATGCATCTTTATTGGATGAAGGTACTGCTGCTGCTGAAGCCATGTTTATGCAATACAGCTTGCGTAAAAACCAGGCAGCTAAAAAATTCTTCGTTTCGGAACTTGTTTTTCCTCAAACGATCGATATTTTAAAAACACGCGCCAATCCTTACGGCATTGAACTGATTATCGGAAGTCATATAGATTTCGTTGCTACCGAAGAATTTTTCGGTGCAATTGTTCAGTACCCTGCAGGAAACGGTGAAGTTTTCGATTATAAAAACTTTGCAGCTGAATTACACAGCAAAAACATTAAATTAACGGTAGCTGCCGATATTTTAAGTTTAACCTTATTAACGCCTCCGGGTGAGTGGGGAGCTGATGTGGTAGTAGGTACTACACAGCGCCTGGGTATACCAATGGGCTTCGGTGGACCGCACGCTGCATTTTTTGCAACTAAAGAAGAATATAAACGTAACATCCCTGGCCGTATAATCGGTGTAACCATCGATAGCCATGGCGATTACGCTTTACGTATGGCTTTGCAAACCCGCGAGCAACACATCCGTAGAGATAAGGCAACTTCAAACATCTGTACTGCACAGGCATTGCTAGCTATTATGGCTGGTTTTTATGCTGCTTATCACGGTCCGAAAGGATTAAAAGCCATTGCAGAACGTACACATGGTTTGGCCATTAGTTTAGCCTCTACTTTAAAAGGTTTAGGCTTTGAGCAGTTAAACTCAGCTTATTTCGATACCATCCGTTTTGATTTGGGCGATTTAAAAGGCGGTATCCATTCTGGATGTATCGATAACGAAATCAACTTAAATTATGTTGGTAACGTAGCAACCATTTCGTTCGACGAAACCAGTACTTTCGAAGATGTAGCTTTAATTGCTAAAATCTTTGCAAAGGTTAAAGCCATTGCTGCCGATCAGGTTGAAGTAGAAGAAAATGTAGAAACCGTTATTCCAGCTACGTTACAACGTACTACGGCTTATTTAACACACCCAATTTTTAACTCGCACCACTCAGAACACGAGATGTTGCGTTATATTAAATCATTAGAAGCAAAAGATTTATCGCTTTGCCACTCAATGATTGCTTTGGGTAGCTGTACCATGAAATTAAATGCTACCGCAGAAATGATTCCGGTTACCTGGTCTCACTTTGGCCGCGTTCATCCATTTGCACCTGCCGATCAGGTATTGGGTTATTATTCGGTTTTTAACGAACTGGATAAATGGTTAAGTGAAATTACCGGTTTTGCAGCCATGAGTTTACAGCCAAACGCTGGTGCTCAGGGCGAATATGCCGGTTTAATGGTTATCCGTGCTTATCACCACGATAGAGGCGATTTTCACCGTAACGTAGCATTAATTCCAGCTTCGGCACACGGAACCAACCCTGCTTCTGCGGCAATGGCCGACATGAAAATTGTAGTGGTTAAATCTTTAGAAAATGGTAACATCGATGTTGAAGATTTAAAAGCGAAAGCAGAATTACATAAAGATAATTTATCGTGTTTAATGGTAACTTATCCATCTACACACGGGGTGTTCGAAGAAAGCATTATCGAAATCTGCGAAACCATCCACGCTAACGGTGGACAGGTTTATATGGATGGTGCAAACATGAACGCACAGGTTGGATTAACAAGTCCGGCCAATATCGGTGCCGATGTTTGTCACTTAAACTTACACAAAACATTCTGTATTCCTCACGGTGGGGGTGGTCCTGGTATGGGTCCAATTGGTGTTGCAAAACACCTGGTTCCTTATCTTCCAGGTCATGCTGTGGTTGATATCGATAAAGGAAAATCTATTTCGGCAGTTTCATCTGCACCTTGGGGTTCGGCTTCAATTCTGATCATTTCTCACGCATATATCGCGATGATGGGTGCTGAAGGTTTAACCAATGCTACCAAATATGCCATTTTGAACGCAAACTATATGAAAGCGCGTTTAGAGCAACATTACCCAGTGCTTTATTCAGGCGCTCAGGGCCGTTGTGCACACGAGATGATTTTAGACTGCCGTGCTTTCAAAGCTTTCGGAATTGAAGTGACTGATATTGCAAAACGATTAATGGATTATGGTTTCCATGCACCAACAGTTTCGTTCCCGGTTGCGGGTACTTTGATGGTTGAGCCTACAGAATCAGAGCCTAAACATGAGTTAGACCGCTTCTGTGATGCATTGATTGCGATTAAAAACGAAATTACTTCGGTAGAAAACGGTACTTTAGATAAAGTTGATAATCCTTTAAAAAATGCACCTCATACCGTTTCGGTAATTACCGCTAACGAATGGGATCATGCTTATAGCCGTCAAACTGCTGCGTTTCCACTTCCTTATGTTTTAGAACGCAAGTTCTGGCCATCGGTTGGTCGTGTTAACGATAGTCATGGCGATAGGGCATTAATCTGCGCTTGTCCGCCGATAGAGAGTTATTTGGAAGAGATTGTTCCTTAAGCTCCCTTTTCGTCATTGCGAGGAGGTACGACGAAGCAATCTATTTAGATAAATTATCTGCAAGTTTTATGGATTCATTTCATAAAACTTGCAGATTTTTTTTTTGGAAACATAGGGCAGTTTTTTATTTGGGAGTGCAGCCCTGCCATTCGCTTCAATCTTTTTTTTTGTGGTACTTGTCCTACTGAGGTACGAAGCATCTGTTTCATCACCTGTGAAGATAATATATCCAATATTGCTATTAATAAAAGTTATCATTATACTTTTAAGAATTATAAATTAATTTCTTCTTAATTTTCTTATAAATGTTTCCCAGCTTTCCAATTTAATTGGAAGATTGAAATTATATTCAAAGTTTTGCCGCTTATAGCTTTCTTTTATATCATCAATAGTTCGACCTCCTATAATGACATTATGAATATTAATGTCCTTGTTTTTATCAACCCGAGTCGTTTTATCAGGCCCAATAAAAGAGTTAAATAATGATTCACCACCTACTACTCTTTCTCTAATCATGTGGATATTTTTTCTAAACTCTAAATTATTTCTATGTATATATCCTAGCCTGTCCGTAATTTGTACTACCGCTCTATCTATTTTTGCATTAAATTTTTCATAGGAGCCTTTATTTAAAATATTGAATTCTGCACCTTTTATTTCTATTAAAAATACATCCATTCTTGATGTGCCTGTAAGTAATACGAAATCAACAAATCCGCCATTTAATGGAAATTCTGCAAAACAAATATAGTTGTCTGATGGGGATGCATATACTTCAGCGAATAGTGATAAATCTTTTTTTAATAGATTTAGAAAATCTATTTCTTTTGAGTTCTTTTCTACTAATTCGATCAAAGATAATTTAGGTACCATGTTTTTTTGAATTTCGAGACCTCTAAGTATATAGTCTGATTCTAATTGTCTTGGCAAATCTAAATGAGGGTTAATTTGTGTTATTGTTTTATCTATTTCATCAAGTAAAAATTTATTTTCTAGGCTTAGATTATCCAACTCTTCGTCATCACAATCCAATAAGCATTTTGCTTCTGATAAATTTATGTTTTCCCATTTGGGTTCATTACCTTTTTCTATAGTTATTATGTCGAATGTATGATCATTTACTGATGAAGGTTCATAGTGCTCAATAAAAATTGAGGTTTCTGGAACAATTAATCTAGTTTTTAAAGACTCGCAAATTATTTCGATTGAATTTGTTACTGAGGCGGAAGTATTTTTTACACCAAGATCTGTTATTAAAACATATACCTGAAACCGTGAATTAATAAACGTCCTTACTCTACATAATCCATCTTTAGGCCAATTATTAGGAAAAGAATATCTGAAAATTAAATCGTTGATTTTCATTTTTTTTGTAGTAATTTTAAAATTAGGTGTAACATTTATTTCTAAATTACTGAATGTAAATAACTTATTTATGAAGATTGTTAAGTGTGCAAACACAAAGCATCTTTTTTGGAAATGAATACCAGTTTTTCATCGGAAAGTGCAGCCCTGCCATTCGCTTCAATCTTTTTGTGGTATTGTCATGCTGAGGTACGAAGCATCTGTTTCATCGGCTGCAGATGCTTCGTGCCTCAGCATGACAGCATATTCAAGGTTGCTGCAAACAAAAAGGATTTTCGCTGCTGTCAGGTTTATAAACAAACGACCCCCACTTTTTTAGGCTTTAGCACGGGAAACCCTCCACCTTAAACCTTCCGCCTTCTATCTTTCTAAAATCCTCACAAAAAAGTAAACAGATTAAACCTTAACATAATCCTGCAGTCAATAGAATGATTTTAAATAAATCCGATTATTTTTGAAAAAACTTAACATAGGTCAACAACAAGAGATTGGTAGTTCATCTATATTTGTATCAAATTTTAAAAAACCAGAAAATGAAATTAAAAATTAGCTCAATTTTTTTATTAGTGGCAGTAGTAGCATTGTCAGCTTTTAAAAACCCAACCAAACCAGTAACTTATACTGTAGATGCAGCAAAATCAACCATTACCTGGATTGGTAAAAAAGTAACAGGTTCTCATAACGGAACTGTAGCTTTACAATCAGGTACCTTAGCCGTTAACGGTAAAAGCGTAACTGGTGGTACTTTTGTAATCGATATGGCTTCAATTAAAGATGCTGATGGCAGCGCGAAATTAGAAGGTCACTTAAAAGCAGACGATTTCTTCGGTACAGCTAAATTCCCAACTTCAACTTTCGTAATTACTAAAGTTGCGGGTTCAGGTGCTAATGTAACGGTATCAGGTAATTTAACCATCAAAGGTATCACTAAACCATTAAGCTTCCCTGCAACTGTAACCGTTAATGCAGATGGAACAGCTTCGGCTTTAGCTGGTAAAATCGTTGTTGATAGAACTAAATATGACATCAAATACGGTTCTAAATCATTCTTCGATAGCATTGGCGACAAAGCAATTGATGATAACTTCGAATTGACTGTTAAATTGGTAGCTAAGAAATAATCTAACCAATTCTTTCTTTAATGGGAGGATTTGAAAGGAAAAAGGTCTCGATAAATTATCGGGACCTTTTTTGTTATGCGCCAGCTAAAGCTGGCAACAATGAAATAATTGGCGAATAAATTAAGTGATGATGAATTTTATTGTGGTTCGGCTTTAGCCAACCACGATTTAAGCAAAATAAAAAATCGCCCTTAAAATCAACTTATACTAAATCCATTATGTATCGGTTTCATCTTAATGACCAATGACCAATGACCAATGACCAATGACCAATGACCAATGACCAATGACCAATGACCAATGACCAATGACCAATGACCAATGACCTATCTTATTCTAAACCCGCCTTCAACAGCATCAACAAATCCTGTAGCGGCACTTTTACCATGATAGAACAAACATTCCCAGTTTTCTTCTGCTGCTCTTTTCCCAAATTCTTTTCTTAATTCCATTGCCTTGCGACCGTCGAAATCATATTTGGCAATAAAATTTTTAACCAGTTCCTCAGGCTCAGGCAAAACATCGCCACCAAAAAATACCTTTTGATTGCCTTCTGTTAAAAGAAAAACCTGGTGGTTAGGGCAGTGTGCTCCGGTAAATTCATAAGCGATGGTTTCATCAAGCGCGCCGTCGCCCTCCACAAATTTCAATTGTGCATTGCGCTGCACAAAATCGAAAATATCGGTATGGTAAGACGAGGAAGTGCTGCTAAAAGCAGTTTCCCATTCGCCACGGTTAATGATATATTCTGCATCAGGGAAACTCAATTCAACCTTGTCATTACCTTGTTTATGGATCATACCGCCAGAGTGATCATAATGCAAGTGCGACATTAAAACTTTGGTTACATCAGTTGGATCGAAACCTGCATTGCGGATATTTTTATGTAAAATCAATTCGCCGTGGTCATCACTAAAACCTAAACCCGTATCAAAAAGCACAAGGTCGTTTTTTAGCTCAACCAAAAAAGGCTGAACATTAATGAATAATGAAGCGGGTCTGTCTTTAAAAGTATGTATAGCGGGGTCGAAAGGCACAAACTTCTTTGATGCATCAACAGAATAGGTTCCTTCGAATAGGGTGTGAACTTGCAAAATGTATTAAATTTAATTGTTTAGATTTGTAGCTTTTTTAATTTCGGTGATTATTTGAGTCATGATTGTTTTCACAATAGTATTTATTTGTGATTTCGATAAAAGTCTTCCATAAGGCATTCTTATGAGTTTTTGCCCCGAGTAGTTATCAATGAAGGAATAATGATATTCTTCAAGTAACACTTCGTAATCTATTATAATATCTTTTTTATCTATTACTTTTTTTAAGGCGACCAATGTAATTTTCAATCTAATTTTATTAATTAGTTCATCTTTATATGGTGAATCTTGAGGATTATTAGAGTACTTTTCAATAATAGCCTGATGTGTTAAAATTTTAGTTTTCCATTCATTGCTTTTATTCTCATACTTACTCACAAAAATATTGTTCTGAGCAGATACAAATAAATTGCTAATCTTATCTATTTTATCTTGGAGTTCATTATGAAGTGCGACTATAGAATTGTCGAGAATGTTTATAATTTCTTCATACGATTTTTTTTTGTCAAATTCATCAGGAATTTGTTTTAGGTCCTGTTTTAATAACTCCAACTCTTTATCCAAATCATCATCCTCATCAATGTCCTCACCTTTGGCAGCTTTAATACTTAAATTCAAACTCCATAAAAGTTGCTTACCAATATATTCAACAAATGCATTTAAATCTCCAGTGTCCGCCCGGTTTAATGCAGCTAAATAATCTTTTTTCTCCGCACTTTTAATCACTACCAGTGGCAGGTTGTTTTTTGCAAATACATAATTCATTAAAAGCCTTGCTGTTCTGCCATTACCGTCATCAAAAGGATGAATTCTTACGAACCTATAATGTAAAATTGCTGCTAAAAGTACAGGATCTTCAGTCCCGTTATTTTCATTGAACCAGGCTACCAGTTCTGCCATTTCATTTGCTACTTCAGATGGTGCGGTGTAATGGAAAATCTCTCCATTTGAAAGCCTTACTGAGTTTGGCGTTTTTTTGTATTCTCCAGGAATAATCTGTTTACGAGTACCTTGCCCATCAGCAGTAATGGCGTCTTTCCAAAAAGGCTTAACTAAAATCTTTTCATTTAAATCTCTAATGAAATTTTCCAATAGAGGTCTTTCAGTTTCAGCTGCTTCTTCCTGGATCATGCGTAAAGCAACATCATGTGCCTGCATTTCCTGGTATTCACGATAATCGTGTGTGCCTTCAGTCTGATCAAAAATTAATAATAACTCAGTTTCTCCATAAGTTAAGGTGTTGCCTTCTAGGTGGTTAGAGTTAAAATTGAATTCTAAACGAAACTTCTTATCAAGCTTAGCTTGATTCTCAGGACTTAAAGGCTTTAACGAATTAAGCAGATCTGATTTTTCTTTAATTTCGGATAGCAGGTTTTTAGAAAGCATTGGCAAAGATTTAACTTTTAAGGAAACATGTTAAATTAAGAATAATCTAATATACAAAGGTAACAATCTAAACCTGAGTATTTGTTTCGGTAAAAGCTTGGATACTTCCTTTTTTTGTAAAATATGATGCTTAAATTTCAGGCATGAATCTTCGAATTTTAATTTTTCTGCTGGCTTGCAGCCTTTCCATACAGTTAAAAGCACAGCAAAAGCCAAACGTAATAATTGTATTGGCCGATGATATGGGTTATGCCGATATTTCATGTTATGGTAGTCCGCTGATAAAAACACCTTTCTTGGATGGAATGGCCGCGAAAGGAGTAAAAGCAACAAACTTTGTAACTACCTCGCCAACCTGTACACCATCCAGGGCATCATTACTAACGGGAAGATATTGCAGCAGAATGGATCTGCCATGGCCAATAGGCCCGGGCGATAAACGTGGCATACCCGAAGATGAAATTACCATTGCGCAGATGCTTAAACAATCGGGCTATGCCACCGCTTTGGTGGGCAAATGGCATTTGGGCGATCATGGCGTTTCATTACCTAATAAAAAAGGGTTTGATGAGTTTTACGGTCTTTTATACAGTCATGATTACAGGGTACCTTATGTAAAAACAGATACCACAATTAAGATTTTCAGAAATACAAAACCAGAGATTTATAAACCACACGATAGTATTTTGACGAGTTCTTATACCCGCGAGTCGATTAAATTTATTAAAAAAAGTGCAGCAGAAAAGAAACCGTTTTTTCTTTACCTGGCGCAGAATATGCCGCACTTACCTGTGGCATATGCCGCTCAAAAAAGCAGGAAAACACCGTCAGCAGGAGGCGAACTGGGCGATGTAATTGAAGATATGGATGCAGGTTTAGCCGCAATCTGGAAACAGGTAGTCGCTTCCGGACAGGCAGATAATACCATTTTTATCTTCACAAGCGATAATGGCCCGTGGATTAATGCACCACAACGGATGTATGATGATGGGTTTACCAAATTTTATCATGTAGGCTCTGCTGGGATTTTTAGGGGCTCGAAAGGGATTTCTTACGAGGGTGGTCACCGCGTGCCGTTTATCGTATACTGGAAAGGCCATACCCTTAACAATACCCAGTTAACCAAACCAATTTCTAATCTGGATGTTTTTCCTACGCTTGCTGAATGGACAAAAAGCAAACTACCTCAAAGAGTGTACGATGGTGAATCTGTTTCGGGATTACTTACCAACAAAGGTTATAGTAAAACACATCGCCCAATCTATTACCATAACTATGTTTTAGAAGGGGTGAAAGATGGTGACTGGAAACTTAGGATTACTAAAAAAGATGATAAAGAACTTAGCGAGTTATACAATTTATCCTGGGATCCGGCAGAGCGCGTAAACTTAATAGATGATGCTAAATATGCAGATCAGAAAGCGCATTTGATGAAACTTTACTCGGCATATCCTGGAAATTCAAAGTAAAACCTAACATTTTGTTATTAAGGGGGTTGTTCGTCAACTCACTAAAGTTTGCCGCCATCATATCCAATTAAAATGTATATTTACTGTTCGGAGACAGAATAAAATGGAAAAAAGATGGGTGCTGGCATCGGATTGTAATGATGACACGATAACAAAAATAGCAGAACAACTTAATATAGATCGCTCACTTGCTCAAATACTGGTGCAGCGGAATATTTGTGATTTCGATCAGGCCAAAGATTTCTTCAGGCCAGACCTCGATCATCTTCATGATCCTTTTTTAATGAAGGATATGGATGTTGCTATTGCCCGTATCGAAACCGCACTGGCTAATCACGAAAAAATATTAATCTATGGCGATTACGATGTAGATGGTACAACTTCGGTAGCACTGGCTTTCAGTTTCTTTTCGCAGCTCACTAAAAATATAGAATATTACATTCCAGACCGTTATCTGGAAGGTTACGGCATTTCTACCGCAGGGATAGATTATGCAAATGAAAACGGATTTTCTTTAATTATTGCCCTGGATTGTGGTATAAAATCGATCGATAAAATTGATTATGCTAATAGTTTAGGAGTCGATTTCATTATCTGCGATCACCATTTACCGGGCGATGAACTGCCTCAGGCCATTGCGGTTTTAGATCCTAAACGTGCTGATTGTCCATATCCTTTTAAAGAGCTTGCCGGCTGTGGTATTGGATTTAAACTGGCGCAGGCTTACGCGCAAAAACATGGACTAGCTAAAGAAACTTATCTGCAATATTTAGATTTGGTTATGGTGAGCATAGCTGCCGATATTGTACCGGTAGTAGGCGAAAACAGGATTTTGGCTTATTATGGGCTGAAAAAATTAAATAGCAATCCGTGCGAAGGTTTAAGGGCTTTGATGGAAGTTTCGGGCAAAACGGAAAATTACAGTATTACCGATGTGGTTTTCACCTTAGGTCCGCGGATTAATGCGGCCGGAAGGATAGATCACGCAAAACATGCCGTTGCCATGTTGCTTTGCCAGGTGGATAGTAACTCATTGGAGCAAAGTGAACTCATCAACCTTAAAAATACGGAACGAAAAACTTACGATCAGGACATTACCCGCGAAGCTTTGGCACTAATCGGCGAAAGTGAAATCCTCATTAACAGGAAAACCACCGTAGTGTTTAACGAAAGCTGGCATAAAGGAGTAATCGGGATTGTAGCCTCGCGTTTAACCGAAAAATATTACCGTCCAACAATTGTACTCACTAAATCTAACGGACATGTGGCGGGTTCGTGCCGCTCGGTAGTGGGCTTCGATTTATATGAAGCTTTAAGTGGCTGCGCGCATTTATTGGATCAATATGGCGGGCATAAATTTGCTGCTGGTTTAACCATGCAAGAGCATAATATTGATGCTTTTGCCGATAAATTTGAAGAAATTGTATCTGCTAGCATTACAGAAGAATTGCTTACACCAATGATCAGGATCGATGCAGAAATCGAACTGGCGCAGATTGACGGTAAGTTTTACAGGGTTTTATCGCAAATGGGGCCATTCGGACCTGAAAATATGTCGCCGATTTTTGTTACGCACAATGTATACCTCGCGCAGCATGCCATGGCTGTTGGCCAAAATCATTTAAAAATTAATATAAAACAACAAAATTCGCCTATTTTTGAAGGCATTGCATTTGGCTTGGCAGAATTTCAAAACCTTTTACAACCAAAGGTGCCATTTTCTGTTTGTTATACGTTAGAAGAAAATGTGTGGCGTGATAAAAAACGTTTGCAATTAAATATTAAAGGAATAAAAGTTAATTAAATATTTCTAAGGTGTCATCCTGAGCCTGTCGAAGGACATTTCGACAAGCTCAATGTGACAACCGAAGAATATCAATCAATATATGATATTAAGAGCCGAAAATCTGGTTAAAAAATACAAACAGCGTACTGTTGTAAACAATGTTTCCTTTAACGTAAGTCAGGGGGAGATTGTTGGACTTTTAGGGCCAAACGGTGCCGGGAAAACAACTTCGTTTTACATGATTGTAGGTTTGATTAAACCGAATGAAGGACGTATATTTTTAGAGGAAGAAGAAATTACCGAAGATCCGATGTACCGCAGGGCACAGAAAGGAATCGGTTATCTGGCTCAGGAAGCATCAGTTTTTAGAAAACTTACTGTAGAAGATAATATTCTTGCCATTTTGGAAATGAGTAAAATGAGCAAGGAAGAACAAAAAGACAAACTCGAAGAACTGATCAATGAGTTTAGCTTACATAAAGTACGTAAAAACCGGGGCGATTTATTATCAGGTGGTGAGCGTCGCCGTACCGAGATTGCCCGTGCTCTAGCGGCCAACCCTAATTTCATTTTATTGGATGAGCCTTTTGCGGGTGTGGATCCGATTGCCGTAGAAGAAATCCAAAGTATTGTTGCCAAATTAAAACATAAAAATATCGGCATTTTAATTACCGACCACAACGTGCAGGAAACGCTTTCCATTACCGATAGGGCATACTTACTTTTTGAAGGTAAAATTTTAGAACAGGGTGTACCCGAAGTTTTGGCCGAAAACGAAATGGTTAGAAAAGTATATTTAGGATCCAACTTCGTATTAAAACGGAAAAAATTTGATGTTTAAGCATTCTATCGCCAATAAAAGTATTTTGATCAACAAACAAATTTTCATTTTGGGTGTTGCCTAATCGCGATATTAAAACTAAAGTTATAAAACTATTTACTGTGTATAAAAATCTGTGCGTATCCCTGCGTAATCAATGGGCAAGTATGAAAACCTTTGGCAAAACGAGGCTCATTCACTTTAACATTTAAAGATGGCATTTGTAAATTCAATTTTTACCTGGTTAATGAAAAAGCGGATCCACCAGATCGAGCTTTTTATGAAATACCCATACGATGTTCAGGAAGAATGGTTCCATACTTTGATCGATAGTGCAGAAAATACTGAATGGGGCAAAAAATACGATTATAAGTCAATTTTAACCCCGCAACAATACCAGGAGCGGGTTCCCATCCAAAATTACGATAGCCTGAAGCCATTTATTGAGCGTATGCTTAATGGCGAGCAAAATATCCTTTGGCCATCTGATGTTAAATGGTTTGCAAAATCATCGGGTACCACGAGCGATAGAAGCAAATTTATCCCGGTTTCTCCAGAATCATTAGAAGAATGCCATTTTAAAGGTGGTAAGGATATGCTTTCTATCTATTGCAATAATCGTCCTGATAACCAGATGTTTACCGGTAAGGGTTTAGTTTTAGGAGGCAGCCATCAGGTTAACCAGTTAAACGAAGATTGTTTTTATGGCGATTTATCAGCAGTGCTGATCAAAAATCTTCCCATATGGGCCGAATATTACCGTACCCCGGACATGTCCATCGCCCTGATGGACAATTACGAAATCAAGATGGATCGAATGGCCGAAGCCACCATCAACGAAAACGTAACCAGTATTTCAGGCGTACCCACATGGACCATCGTACTGGCAAAAAAAGTACTTGAGCTTACCGGAAAGCAAAATTTACTGGAAGTTTGGCCAAACTTAGAGTTATATATTCATGGTGCGGTAAACTTTGCCCCCTATCGTGAGCAGTTTAAGCAACTCATCCCATCCGATGATATGTATTATCTGGAAACTTACAATGCATCCGAAGGATTTTTTGGTATTCAGGACCAGGATAACTCAGAAGAGATGTTGCTAATGCTCGATTATGGTATTTTCTATGAGTTTGTTCCAATGGAGAATATCTGTGAAGAAAATCCTAAAGCATTATTACTTGGAGAAGTAGAACTGCATAAAAATTACGCCATCGTGATTTCTACGAATGGTGGTTTGTGGCGCTACATGATTGGAGATACCATTCAGTTTACCTCGCTTTCTCCTTACCGCATAAAAATTACAGGACGTACCAAACATTTCATCAATGCCTTTGGTGAAGAGGTAATTATTGACAACGCCGAACAAGCCTTAACAAAAGCCTGCCTGGAAACTGGTGCCGAAATAAAAGATTATACCGCCGGACCAATCTATTTTAAAGGCGAAAAGGCCGGAGGGCATGAGTGGATCATCGAATTTGATAAACAGCCTAACGATTTTGAGAAGTTTGTCGATATCATGGATGGCACATTGCGTGAAGTTAACTCTGATTACGATGCCAAACGCTTTAAAGATATGGCGCTGGCCCGTCCTAAAGTACACAACGCACCCGAAAATACGTTTTACAACTGGTTAAAGGCAAAAGATAAACTGGGCGGGCAGCATAAAGTGCCACGCCTGGCCAATGAGCGTAAATACATTGATGATATTTTGGATATAATGAAATCTACTTAAATTTAATAAGTCTCATTTATGCGTGTCAGTCTGAGCCTGTCGAAGACTTTACAGGCTATTTCGACAAACTCACTGTGACTTCGTATAATTTAATAACGCAACTAATTATGAAAAATACCTTACTATTTTTTTTCATTCTAACATCATCGATATATTCAAAAGCCCAGGTTAAAGAAAGCTACAAAGCACAAATTGCGTATAAAATTGTAGAAACCTCACCAAGGTGCAAACAGCTTACCAAAGGTCTCTATGAAAGGGTGGTGAAAAATGGCGGTACCTCTTACGGCATTATGCTCGAAAGTAGTCCGAACCCTCAAACCGATCCGTCGCAAGAATATTCGAAAACCTATAATTTTAACCTGCACGAAAGTTATGCAGATAGGATGCCTGTTATTGCCAGATTTGTATTTGACCCAAAAAAGCAGCAACTTTACGAAGATGATGTGGTAAATGCACAATTGGTTGCCATAGCCTTCGATAAAAAATTACTCGCGCTCTTCAACAAAAAATAAATGAAAAGCATCAGCTATAAACAGGTGGCCTGGCTATTGTTTTTTGCCTATTTTTTTATGCTGATGGTGCAGATTACTTTGCGTTATATCCCCTTGAATAGCGAAGTTTCTTTTTTACAGATCAAACAGACCGAAGTATCCGGAATCAAAGCCTACCTGCCTATATTTTACATACATGTGTACAGTGCCATTTTTGTGCTGCTGGCCGGTTTTACACAGTTTAACAGCAAAATTTTAGCTAAGTATCCTAAAATACACCAATGGTTGGGCTATTTATATGTAGGTTTTGTGTTATTGTTTGCCTCACCATCAGGTATTTTTATTGGTTGGTTTGCAAATGGCGGCTTAATGGCAAAAACCTCATTCATAATTTTAGGTATTTTATGGTTCTGGTTTACCATTAAAGCGATATTATTGATCTTGAAAAGAAAAATAATTGCCCATAAAAAGTTCATGTACCGCAGTTTTGCTTTAGCAGCTTCTGCCATCACTTTAAGGCTCTGGAAAGTTATTTTAGTATATTTATTCCATCCGGCACCTATGGATGTATATCAGATTATCGCCTGGCTGGGCTGGATACCCAATTTGTTAATTGCCGAATGGCTGATCAAAAAGAAAATCGTTTGACCTATAAAAACAAATAAAACACTATGAAAAAGATCTTATTACTCGCTCTGGTCCCACTTTTAATGCTGTCATGCAGAGATACAAAAAAAACTAACACTACAAAGGCAGCTGGTGTGGCTCAACAGGAAATCCACAAAGAACTGTATGGTTTTTGGGTTGGTGATTTTTACACAACAGATGAATTAGAGTACGAAGGCGACATGTCTGACGCTATTAAAAAACTGAATATCAACATCAAAAAAATCACTAAAGATACGGTAATTGCCCAGAGCGTAGTTTCTGGTAACAGCCGTCCGCTATTGGGTAAATTATCTGAAGACGGAAGTAAAATCAGTTTTGTTTTAGATGAGCCTGGCACCGAAAAATACGACGGAAAATTTGAAATCACACTGGTTGGCGATACCTTAATAGGAAAGTGGAATGCCTATAAAAAAGAGCTTAAATGGCCTGAAAAAGAATTTAAATTACTCAAAAAGAACTTTGAATATAATGCAAACCTGATGTTGCCATCAGAATCGAGTTATGTAGACTGGAGTGACCACAAGATGGTAAAAAGACTGGATACCTTAGAAGATGGAAAGGTTGATACCCTGGAGGCAAATCCTTTTTACAGAAGTGCATCCGATCAGATTTTTAAATTAAACGCTTCAACAACGCTACTTAAAGAGGAAGATGTAAAGAATTTAAGAAAACTTGATCTACAGATTCTTAAAAATACCATTTTTGCCAGACATGGTTATGCCTTTAAAAAACAGACTTTTAGAAATTTTTTCGATCCGGTAGAATGGTATGTGCCTGTTAAAAACAACGTTGATAATGATTTAACCTCAGTCGAAAATAAAAATATTAAGTTATTAGACCGGTTTACCAAATATGCAGAAGACAATTATGATGCTTTTGGCCGTTAATTTGTAATACAGTTAACTATGAAATTGAACAGGGAGAAAATATTGGGTTTTTTTAGAAAATCGGAAAGTAAGGCTTCGGTGATTTTAAGTAGTAAAACAAAAGCCAGCAATACCATTAAAGATGCTTTAGGAAAGGCAGTAACCAATAAAGGCGATCTGGAAGGGGTTTGGTCGAAACTGGTATTGCTGTTTGCTGTATCGAAAGATTATGTAAACGGCGACTATACTGAAATCCCGAAAAGATCCATTATAGCCATTTTAGGAGGACTGATTTACTTTTTGTCGCCCGTAGATGTGATACCAGATTTTGTACCTGTATTGGGCTTTGTTGACGATATTTATATCTTAAACCTGGTATACAGGCAGGTAGTTAAGGACCTCGAAAAATATAAAGTCTGGAAAGATGCCCAGGTGAAATTTATTGGAGATATTAATGGCTCAACCGCAACATAGTTTTATCGATTGGTTGGGGAATCATCTTTTTAGTTGTCCTTTTAAGGCACATTTCGGGATAGATTGCCCTGGCTGTGGTTTACAGCGCTCGGTTTTAGCCCTTTTTAGCGGAGATATCATATCTTCATTTAAATTTTACCCGGCAACAATCCCACTCCTTTTTGTGGTTTTATTTACCATTGTTCACCTTAAAGTAGATTTTAAGTTTGGAGCACAGCTCATTAAAATCGTTTTTGCAGGTGTTGCAGTAATTATCTTAATCAATTACATTTACAAAATATATACTCACCAATTGATCTAAATATACCGATGTCAGAAGAACAAGGAAATCCCGAAGAAAATAAACCCATTGATCTTTCAAAGAATCAAAATCCAGAACCAGCACCTTTTCAGCCGATTGATCAGGGACCTGTAACACCACCGCCTTTCCAACAACCTCCACCGTTTCAGCAGCAGCCGCCATTTGGTCAGTTTGGAGCCGGAGGATTTGGTCAGCAAAATTTACCTAACGCCACAGCTTCGCTTGTATTGGGCATTTTAGCGATCCCCGCTTGTTGCTTTTATGGTGTATTTGGGTTAATATTCGGAGTAATTGCGTGGATATTGGGCTCAGGTGACATGAAAAAGTATCAGCTTAATCCAAGTTTGTATACCGAATCATCATATAAAAACGCAAAGGCTGGTAAAATCTGCGGAATGATTGCAACCATTTTAAGTTTATTATTTATCGTTGTTGTTGTACTTATTGTTGCAGGTGCAATAGCTAATCCTCAGCTATTTGACGAATTTATTAAAGGTGTGAAGTAGTGAATTAATTTTACCTTAAAAATATAAATCGAATGGTGCATGCCATTCGATTTTCTTATTTTTGTATCATTGAAATTGTAAATAAAAACTAAGATAATGTATCCAGAATATTTAGTAGAACCAATGCGTAAGGAATTAACTAACGTTGGTTTTCAAGAATTAAAAAATGCAGCAGATGTAGATCAGGCTATTAAAGGCGAAGGTACGGTGTTGGTAGTGGTGAATTCGGTTTGTGGTTGTGCAGCAGCAAATGCACGTCCGGCAGCCAGAGCAGCAGCAGCACACGAAAAACATCCTGATAAATTGGTTACCGTTTTTGCAGGTATGGAAAAAGAAGCGGTAGATCAGGCCAGGAACTATATGATGCCTTTCCCTCCATCTTCTCCGGCAATGGCACTATTTAAAGATGGTAAATTGGTGCATATGATCGAGCGCCACCAGATTGAAGGTCGTCCGGCACAAATGATTGCTGATAACCTGATTGGTGCTTTTGAGGAATATTGCTAAAGATTGATTGTACAGATTGAGGGATTACATCAATAAGTAATTCTTAAAATTATATTGAAAAGGTGAATGGAAACATTCGCCTTTTTGCATTTGTGGAGTTGCTAAACTAACTGGTTTATCTTGCCACGGAAACACGGAGTATTCATCGTTATGCCATCCTGAGGGATGATATTTCATAAAAATCGATATAAATGACAGGTTTTTTTGGGAAAATGATAGGCTGCGTGAGATCGTCATTCCCAACTCGATTGGGAACCACGGAGTGCTCATGAATACCTTTGAAACAAGGGAAGCTTATGAATAATCGTAATGCAATAAGCTTTAAGATTCCCGCCTACGCGGGAATGATGATCATTCTTAGGATGACGACTCCTTCTCTAATCTTTTTTTACTAAAAATCCTTATTCAGCAATTTCTCTAATTCCCCGAAAGAAACATTCATCCTTACACGACCTTGCTTGGCATACGATATTTCTCCGGTTTCTTCAGATATGATTACCGCAACCGCATCAGTGGTTTCAGAAACACCAATCCCGGCGCGGTGCCTTAAGCCAAACTGCGATGGCAACTGGTCGTTATCTGTTAAAGGTAAAATACAACTGGCACTTTTAATCTTGTTTTCAGAAATCACTACGGCACCATCATGCAGCGGACTATTTTTCTGGAAGATACTTTCTAATAAACGTTTTGATATTTTGGCATCTACAATTTCGCAGCTATTGGCAAAAAACTGTTCATCATAAAATTTAACGAATACCATTAATGCACCAGTACGGGTTTTTTTCATGGTTTTGCAGGCATCGATAATGGGTTTTATCCTCGTTAAATTGTTCCTTTCAATCTCTTTTCTGCCAAATAAATAACCCCACCAGGCTTTGTTTTTCTGTAAAAAAGCGTTCTTCCCGATCAGTAAAAGAAAACGCCTGATCTCCGGGTGGAAAATTACAATCAAGGCAATAATCCCCACGCTCATAAACTTGTCTATGATTGCGGTCAATAATTCCATGTGTAAGGCCTTTACTATCCAGTAAAAAACTGTAATAATAAACATCCCCACAAGCAAATTAACGGCTAGTGTATTGCGGATTAAGGTATAAACGTAGTAAATTAATAAGGCCACCAGAATGATATCAACGATATCAGTTGGCGATACTTTAAGGAAGTCAAAATCAAAACCTTTCATTTAGTGGCAAGATAGCAAAACGGATTTCAGTATACAAGATAGGTTAATTGTTTAAAGCGGTTAATTGTTTGGGGTTGTGGGTTAATTGTTTAAAACGGTTAATCGGTTAATTGTTTGGGTGCATAAGAATTAATTCTTTAATATCGATCTGCGTAATGCATTCAGCTTGTTTGTTAATTCATCGAGTTTTAACCTGAATGAAATATATTCATCTTCATTGATATACTCCAAATCGTATGCTCCGATAATGTGATTAATAGTTTCTATCGCGCTTGAATAAGACATGGATATAAAGTGTGCTTTGTCTTTGGAAGTAATTCTCGCTGAACCTTCTGCCAAACAATCCCCAATGCTGCTGGATGATCTTTTAATCTGACTGGTTAAGCCAAATGTTTCATCTTTTGGGAATTTTCTCGTCAAGTTGTAAATGTCTTTTCTAAACATTCTGGCTTTTTGCCAGGTTTCTAATTTTTCAAAGGAATATACATGCATCATAATTAAATTTTAGGTTTTAATCATTAGATGTAAGCCGAGAATAGGAATATTTGAGATGAATTTAAGCCATTAATTGTAAATGACCAATTAATTTCATAGATTATGAATGTTCAATTAACCTATTAACCATATCTTGTCAGTTAACCGATTTAAACAATTAACCAGTTAACCTTTCAATCTTTCCACCAACCTCACACATTCCACAGCTTCCTTCACATCATGCACCCTTAAAATACCAGCTCCTTTTTGCAGCGCAATAGTATTAAGTATGGTTGTTCCGTTTAGTGCTTCTGCTGCTGTAGTGCCGAGTGTTTTATAAATCATTCCCTTACGCGAGAAACCCACCAAAACAGGCAGCTTGAATATTTTAAAGGCCTCCATCTGGTTGAGCAGTTCGTAATTATGTTCAGTTGTTTTTCCGAAACCAAAACCTGGGTCGATAATGATGTCGTGAATATGTAATGCTTTAAGTGCAGCAACTTTTTTCGCTAAGTAATCGATCACTTCCAGCAATACATTGTTATAAACCGGATTTTGTTGCATATTTTGCGGTGTGCCCTGCATGTGCATAATCATATAAGGTACCTGCAGTTTCGCTACAGTTTCGAACATTTTATCGTCCATATCGCCACTGGCAATATCGTTAATGATGTGTGCGCCTGCTAAAATGGTTTCTTCGGCCACTTTCGCTCTAAAGGTATCGATAGAAATTACTGCTTCCGGAAATTCCCTTGCTAAAACTTCAACCACGGGAACCAAACGATCTATTTCTTCATTTGTCGAAATATCTTTAGCGCCAGGCCTTGATGAATAACCGCCAATATCGATAAAGGTAGCCCCCTCGTTTAAAAATTGGGCAGCTTTGGTTAAGGCTTCATCTATTGTTTTTGTACGGCTGTTGCTATAAAAAGAATCGGGGGTAATGTTTAAAATTCCCATCACTTTTGGCCTGCTTAAATCGATAAGTCTGCCTTTTATGTTTAAGCTTTGTTTGGGCTCAAAAAAGTTTTTTTCTGCCATAATAAACCCTTTCGGGATTTGGGTTTCGCTTTAAAAATGTATCTTTAGCTTTTGTTTTTTCACGACAAAAATACACTAAAAACTAAATAATTATTGGCTTTGGCACAAACAAATACCTCTACAGAATTTGATGAAGTGATTGCGGTTTGCAGATCATTATTTTTAAAAAAAACTAAAGATTACGGCACTGCATGGCGGATTTTAAGACCGAGTTCGATCACCGATCAAATTTTTATCAAGGCACAACGCATTCGTACCCTGGAAGAAAAAAAAGTAAGTAAGGTGGGAGAGGGCGTAGTATCCGAATACATTGGCATTGTAAACTATTGTGTGATTGCCATGATGCAACTCGAACTGTCAGAAAGCGACCCCAACGAAATGCCTTACGCTGAGGTTGAAAAACTCTTTGAAGGAAAAGTGACCGAAACCAAAGATTTAATGTTTGCTAAAAACCACGATTATGGCGAGGCCTGGCGCGATATGCGCGTTAGCTCTTTAACCGATCTGATTTTGATGAAAATTTTTAGGGTTAAACAGATTGAAGATAATGAAGGACAGACGCTGGCTTCTGAAGGTGTAAAAGCGAATTATCAGGACATGCTGAACTATTCGGTTTTTGCGTTGATTAAGTTAGGCGTTAAATAAAATAAAATTGCCCCCATCACCATTAGAAAAACAATTATACCGATGCAAAATGTACTTTTAAGATGCTCCAGAGTTTTTGTTGGTGCCTTATTCATCTTTTCAGGATTAATCAAAGCAAACGACCCGCTTGGTTTTGGCTATAAACTGCAGGAATATTTTGAGGTTTTTCACATGAACTTTCTCAGTGGAATGGCTACTGGTATTGCTATTTTGCTTTGTACTTTAGAAATTGTATTGGGTGCATTATTGTTACTGGGTTTCTGGAGCAAAAAAGTAGCCTGGGGTTTATTATTGTTGATCATCTTTTTTACCCTGTTAACATTTATTTCCGCTGCATTTAAAGTGGTTACCAGCTGTGGTTGTTTTGGCGATGCCATTCCGCTTACCCCCTGGCAGTCGTTCAGTAAAGACCTGATTCTTTTGGTGCTTATTATTGTGATTTTCTTAAAGAAAGACTTGATTCAACCTTTGTTTAAAAAAGAAGCTACGCAAAGGAATATTGCCATTGCTGTAACCGCTGTATCTCTGGGTTTCGGTCTTTACACTTATAATGTACTGCCAATTCTAGATTTCTTGCCTTACAAAGTTGGTGCACATATTCCTTCATTAATGGTGATCCCTCCGGGAGAAAAGCCTGATGAATTTGAGATCATGTACCACCTGAAGAACAAGAAAACCAAAGAAGAGAAGGATATGAGTGATAAAGATTACCTTAAAACGGAAATCTGGAAGGATAACAATTGGGAAATTATAGGTGAGCCTACCAAAAACCTCGTAAAAAAAGGATTTGAACCTAAAATAAAAGATTTAAATATTACCGACGCTTCTGGTACTGATTATACCAAAGAACTGATCGAAAATCCATACTATAATTTAATTTTTGTGGCTTACGATCTTCATAGTGCAAATGAGGCAGCCATTGGTAAATTAAATGCGCTGGCTATAAATGCTACGCAGCAATTTAATATCCGTACGGTATTGCTTACTTCTAACTCTGCACAGGATGCACAGGTTTTTATCAAAAAGAACAACCTGTTTTCAGAAGTGTTTTATGCCGATGCGGTGCCCTTAAAGAGCATGTTAAGGGCAAATCCGGGTGTTTTGCTAATGAAAAATGGAGTAGTGATTAATAAATGGCATTTCCATAATGTTCCTACTTTCGATCAGTTAAGCAGAAAATATTTCGATAAATAACATGATCGGATACGCACTGAAAAAACTGATGTATGGACTACTGGTAATGGGTGGTGTGATATTGGTTGTTTTTGTGCTGTTCAATATTTTACCCGGCGACCCTGCCCGGATGACGATGGGACAGCGTGCAGATGTACAATCGCTTGAGGCCGTTCGTAAAGAATTTGGTTTAGACCGCTCCAAACCAGTCCAGTTTGTTTTGTATATCAACGATTTATCGCCAATCAGTATCCTGGATAACGATAGCACCAGTCAGCAGAAATACCATTATGCTAAACTGATTACTTTTGATAAAAAAGTACTGGCACTAAAATGGCCATACCTACGTAGTTCTTACCAAACCAAACGCGATGTAACAGCCATCCTTTCCGAAACGGTACCGAACACTTTTATCCTCGCTTTAACCGCAATGATTTTTGCCACTATGATAGGCGTATTTCTAGGAGTTCTATCGGCGGTTTATAAAGATTCGTGGATTGATAAATCGGCTAATGCGTTTGCTATTTTGGGAATATCAGCACCTTCTTTTTTTGCGGGAATTATTATTGCCTGGCTTTTCGGATTTGTGCTAAGCAATTACACAGGTTTAAAAATGAGTGGTAGCTTATATTCTTACGATCCATTTAGTGGTGAAGTATTAACCCTGAGAAATTTATGGTTGCCGATGATTACCCTGGGTTTAAGGCCTCTGGCCATTATTGTACAGCTTACCAGAAGCGCCATGTTGGATGTATTGGCACAGGATTACATCAGGACCGCACGCGCTAAAGGTTTAAGCAGAAATGCCATTATCTACAAACATGCTTTGAAAAATGCAATGAACCCGGTTATTACAGCCATTTCTGGATGGTTCGCCTCTCTATTGGCTGGTTCCTTTTTTGTAGAATATATTTTTGGTTATAATGGCTTAGGAAGAACAACGGTAACCGCTTTAGAAATGTCTGATTTTCCAGTGGTGATGGGCTCTATTCTTTTTATCGCTTTCGTATTTGTGGTGATCAATATTCTGGTTGATATTTTATATGCTTATGTCGATCCAAGGGTTAAATTAAGTTAAAGCGATGCAGGAAGAGGAAATTATCAATTATACCGAGCTTGCCGATGGCCGGATTATCGAAATATTTAAACTGGCAACGGTTGAACTATCCGATGCTGAACGGTTATTTAGTCATGTGCTTAATGCACAGCATATTTGGGCACAACGTATTTCAGGTAAAAAACCGCTTTATGGTGTTTGGGACATTCATTCAAAGGAAAATTTTGAAAGCCTTTCTGCAGATAATTTCAAACTGATCAGGGAGACAATGAATAACAATCCATTGGACAAAAAAATTATCTATACCAATTCGAGAGGTGATCAATATGAAAACCGGATAGATGAAATTTTATTTCATTTATTTAATCATTCTACTTATCATCGCGGACAGGTTGTAACTTTATTGAAAAAGGCAGGTTTTACGCCGCCTGTAACCGATTATATTATGTTAAAACGCGACCATTTGTTATAGGTCGGCTATAAAAACTTCAGATGAAAATTTTCCTTATCGGATATATGGGCTGCGGCAAAAGCACCAAAGCAAAACAATTGGCACACCGTTTAGAGTGTCCGGTGATAGATCTTGATGCCGAAATTGTTTCGAAAACAGGTAAAACCATAGCCGAATATTTTGCCGAATTTGGAGAAAGTGGGTTTAGGGATTATGAAAGCGAAATGCTTAAAACCTTCGATTACCCTGAAACTTGTGTGGTGGCTACCGGTGGCGGATTGCCATGTTTTTTCGATAATATGGAATGGATGAATGCGCATGGCGAAACAGTATACCTGCAAATGGAACCTGCTGCCTTGGTTTCACGTTTACATAACCGTCAAAAGCGCCCGTTGATTAAAGATTTAAATGATGAACAACTCCTGGTATTCATTAAAGAAAAACTTCAGGAACGTGACCCATTTTATACAAAAGCGAAAATAATTGTGGATGCATTTGATCTGGATGGAGAAAAGCTGGAAGAAGCGATTGAGGGAAGTCGTTAGTCTACAGCCCTTAGTCCGGAGTCTTCAGTCTGTAGTCGATTAATCGCTTAAAGCAATGCTGTCATAGGTCATGAGCTATCAATAATGAACCACTAAACTATTGACCAACTGAACCAATGACTATTGAATAACTGAATTAATATCATCATCAATTATCTTAGCGGACAATAGCGCAAGGGGAATTCCACCACCCGGATGTACACTTCCACCGCAGAAGTATAGGTTTTTAACTTTTGAGCTGAAATTAGAGTGTCGCAAAAAAGCAGAAAACTGGTTGTTTGAGCTGTTTCCATATAAAGAACCCTGATACGATCCGGTTTTGCTTTCTATGGTTCTTGGATCTAAGATCTGTTCGCAAATGATATCCTTTTCAATATTCCTGTTTAAAATACGACCAATCTTTTTAATAATATTCGTTCTTGCCTCCTTAATCAATTGACCCCAGTTTTGCCCGTTATTGGCAGGTACATTGATCATCACAAACCAGTTTTCACCATCAGGTGGAGCATCACCTCTAATGTGTTTAGCACTGATATTGATGTAAACAGTAGGATCGTCGCAAATGGTTTTATCTTTCCAGATGGCATTAAATTCCTTTTGATAATCTTCAGTAAAGAAAATATTGTGTAAACCTAAATCACTGTAATTCCCATCCATACCCCAGTAAAAAATTAACGCCGAACTGCTGCGCTCCTGATTTAATAATTTTTTAGGTTCGGGTATGGCTTTAAGCAGATTTTTATAAGTAAACCAGATGTCGAGGTTAGAGATCACAACATCTGCTTTGTAGGTTTTATCGTTAACTTTTACCCCATTTATTTTAGGTTTGCTTTCATTGGTGTATAAAATTTCTTCCACTTTCTGGTTATAATGAAACCTGATGCCCAGTTCTTCAGCCAGTTTAACTAAAGCCTTAACAATACCGTACATTCCATCTTTTGGGATAAAAGCGCCAAAATGATATTCAAAATGTGGGATTACATTTAGTGTAGCTGGTGCCTGATATGGGTTTGAACCATTATATGTTGCATAGCGGTTAAAAAGCTGTGTTATCCTCTCGTCTCTAAAGAATGATTTATTCGCCTTCGCCTGTGTTCTAAAAGCATCAATCTGGCCAAAACGGAATATTGATTTTAAGGTATCCCAATGCAGGTAACTTTTAAGTTTGTGTAAACTCCTTTCTAAAAATACCCGATGGGTAACCTCGTAGATTGTCTCACTTTTTTTAAAATATCGCTGAACTTCTGCTGCGGTAGAATTTGTTTTTTCTTCTATTTCCCTAGCGAATTTATCAAGATCGGAGCTGGAATTTAGCCTCAAACCATCTTCATAGAAGTAACGGCAAATTTCTTTTAGTTTAATATATTTAAAATAGTCTTCAGGATTTTTACCCGCCAGTTTAAAAAGTTCATCCACATATTGGGGCATGGTAAATAGACTTGGGCCGGCATCAAACCTGAAACCATTCATTTTTATTTCACCCAGTTTGCCCCCGGGTTTTGAGTTGGCTTCAAAAACATCAACATCATAACCCTTTATAGAGAGGCGAGTGGCAGATGCAATTCCTGCAATTCCGGCACCGATAATTATGGCTTTTGGTTTAGGCATAATGCGAAAATAGAATAAATATTTTACTAACTTAAGGCAATGACTAAGGATGAAATTATAATTTATAAAAATGAAGAAGGATTGCCGACAATAGAAGTAGTTTTCGGTAATGATACTGTTTGGCTTAATCAACAGCAGATGCAACAGCTTTTTAATAGAACTAAACAGAATATAAGTCTCCACATCAAGAATGTATTTAATGAAAATGAACTGGATAAAAGTTCAACTGTCAAGAAATCCTTGACAGTTCAAAAAGAAGGCAGTAGATCAGTTAGCAGAGAAATCGAATTTTATTCTTTAGATGTGATTATATCGGTTGGCTATCGGGTAAAATCGGTTGAGGGAACAAAATTCAGGATATGGGCTAACCAGATTTTAAAAGATTATCTAATAAATGGGTATGCCTTAAATGATAAAAAATTACAAGAGCAAAGCCAGCAACTCATAGAATTAAAGCAGACCATTAAGTTGATTGGTGCTGTTCAAAATCGCCACTTGCTTAATAATGAAGAGCTAAAAGATACTTTCAAAATTCTTACAGATTATGTTTATGCTTTAGATGTTCTTGATCGTTACGATCATCAGCAGCTAGAAAATGAAGTTTCTGGTCATAGGGGCGATTTCAAAATAGATTACGATTCTGCACTTGAAGCCATAGATGATTTAAGGGTGAAATTTGGAGGAAGCAAACTTTTTGGAAATGAAAAAGACCAGTCATTTAAAAGTTCATTGTATACTATTTATCAAACATTTGATGGAGAAGAGCTTTATCCGAGTATGGAAGAAAAGGCGGCCAATCTATTATATTTCGTAGTAAAAAATCATTCATTTTCGGATGGAAATAAACGGATCGCTGCCTTTTTATTTGTTTGGTTTCTGGATAAAAATAAAATGCTCTATCGTGAAGATGGTACAAAAAGAATAGCCGATAATGCACTGGTTGCGCTTACCCTACTCATCGCAGAAAGTGATCCTAAAGAAAAAGAAATGATGGTTAAAGTAGTTGTTAATTTAATTAACTCTAAAAATTAACCTACTTCAATTCCTCTAAATACACTTTTGTTTGTTTTTCAATATCATTGGTCGCAAATTTAATGGCCGAACCTACTCTTGTGGTTTCTGCTCTTACAGGCATTTTATTAATGGTTGCCAAAGCATCTACATACCATTTGCACCAAACCTCGATAATATGCTTTTCGTCATTTGTAGCTTTTCCACCAGCAATTGCTTTTTTGCTAAGCTCAAATTCGATTTTTAGGCGTGTCAAAGCATCTGCTTTAATTTGCGAAACAGTAGCTACAGCTGCGTTTTCATCGGCAGAAATTAAAGTATAAGCTGCAGTTAAACCACTTATACCAACGTTTTTCATTTCAGTTGGCGAAACCTTGTCTATCCGGTCATTATCCGTATGGTAAAATACATCCGTAAAGTGCCACATCAATAATCCCGGGATTTTATGCTGTAAAAATGGGGTATGATCGCTACCGCCTTCGAAAGGATTATAGTTAACCGTCCAATTGGCAAATTTCCCCTGTGCTTTACAGATATCGAAAATAAAATCGTTAAAATAATGTGGGAAAAGATCTTTCTCACCAACATCGCCAGCGCCCCATTCGGTGTGTTTATCTGTTCCCCTTGTCCAGATGGCAGATGGATCAGGCATCTTTTCGATCAGAAAAGAACCTCCTGTTTTTTGGGTGTCTTCGCCAACCATATCCAAACTCATTCCCCACATAATGCCTTTAGCACGGATGGTATCTTCTGTAATATACCGTCTTGTCGATACAATTTCATCACCCCATAAAAAGGTTAAAGTGCGCTTCGGATTGATTTTTTTTGCCTGGTATAATTCAGCTGTTAATCTCGCCATTTCTGCTAAGGTACCTACACCGCTCGCATTATCGTTTGCACCGGGCTCCTGTACGTGTGCGCTGAATACAAAACGTTCAGTGGGATTTACACTGCCCCTCACATTTGCTACAATGGTTAATTCTTCTGAAGGGTAAATTTTGGTCTGGATATTTACTTTTAACCTGGTTTCACCTTTTAAACAGGCTGCTTTTAGCTTTTCTTTGGCTGCGTAAGATAGGAGCAGCGTCCATACTTCGCTATTGGCTTTCATGCTGCCAAACTGAATAGAAGTTTGATGAATTTCTGGCTGGGTGTACTTCGGCATCGAATAACCTAAAACACCAATGGCGCCGGCTTTCGTTGCGATTTGAAGTAAACGTGATGGATTATTTTCTGAAAACAGAATTTTTCCTTTTAAATCCATCTTTTCTATTTCCGATGGAACTATTTTTTCGATGTAAACCACATTGGCCGTAATGCCGCCAACAGGGGTTGAGCCGCAGTTGATGGGAATCATGTTGCGGTTGGTTTTGTATGAAATAAGTGGCTGTGCCTCACCAACGATATCAATATTGGCATCAACAGGCTCCCATGTATTGTTTTTCATCGCCCTTTTTTCGATGCGATAAGTTAATGGGGCTTCAAGCTCATTTTGCTTCTGTTCTACAAATCCAGCTTTTTTAAGGATATTTTCTACATAATGAATGCTGGCATTAAAACCCGTATTGCCGGGCACACGGAAGTACTTTTCTACAAAAGCGGTAGTTTCATAAGCGTTTTTTTCGTTAAAATCTGCCCTTGTCAGTTTGAAATAATCGTTCGTTGGGTTTTGTGCGTAACATGCTACTCCCGCAAAAAGCAGTACAAAAAGTATCTTCGTTTTCATGATTCATCTATAAAAACGAAAGATACTAAGAATATTTAATGTTGGTTAAGCGTAACGCTTACCTGTTTTGTTTTTTAGTCCTTCATCAACCGATAGCGGACCCGAACCAACCACCCAAAACATAATGAGCAGGAATAACACCAGCACCGAAAACCATAATTCCGAATTTGGCGTAGAGAAACCCGGGGTAAGGTTAATGAAAAACACGGCGAACAGTAAGATTGGGATCTGGATGACAACAGCAAAGCGTGTAACCAGGCCTAATGTAATCAAAATACCGCCAACCAGATGTGCAAAGGCCACAACATGAATGGCTACACTGATCAGTACTCCTGAAAAACCAAATACGTTGTTTTGTGTAATCATATTCTGAAGTACCGACGTGTCGCTAATAAAAGAAACACCTTTTCCAAAAATGATCAGGCCAAGGATAATGCGCAGATAATCCAGCCATTTTGAGTGATGAACATCTCCCCAATGTTCAATTTTACGGATAACGTTCATAATGAACCTCCATTTTTATGTGAATGATATATTAAGTTACGGATTTATATTCATTTATCAAATAGATTGCTGAAAATCAGTGGGATTGAATTCAGAATTCAAAATAATGATTGCATTTAACCATTTGATGTAAAATTAACATAAAATTAATTTATACCATTTCGGTTTTCGGTATGAATTTTGTACTATTGCTTAAATAGATAGGTTTTTTATCATGAGCAAAGAAATATTAGAGTTTTCTGTACAGGTAGATGAAAAATTTGACCTAAAATTTAACTGGTTAGATGGCTTCTGGGGAGCTGCATTTAAATTTTTTGGAAAATAATTTTTAGAATTTAAATTTTTATACCGGACAATCTTCGTTCGAACGAGATTCTATTGTCTAGTTTTTCTATTCAGGTTTAACCCTCTGCCTTTCTACCCTCTACCTTCAGCCTCATTCAGACAAATTATTTGTATTCATTCTGACCTTAGCTTTCTACTTTAGTCTTTCAGCCTTTTGCCTTATCTTTGCAAAATAATGAGTAGAAGAAAACCCGGTACGGTAACAATAGTTCCAAACGTACAAATAATCGATATCGCTGAAGAAGGAAAAGGTGTTGGCAAGGCCGACGAATTGGTCATTTTTGTTGACAAAGCCGTTCCTGGCGATGTGGTAGATGTGCGTTTGACCAAAAAGAAGAAGAATTTTGCGGAAGCAATCATCGAGCAACTGCACGAAAAATCAGCATTGCGTACCGATCCTTTTTGTCCTCATTTCGGAACCTGTGGTGGTTGCAAATGGCAGCACATGGGTTACGATGCTCAATTGAAATTCAAACAGAAAAATGTGGAGGCTGCTTTACAGCGTTTGGGTAAAATAGATACTTCGGGTACTGAACCGATTTTAGGTTCTGAAAAAAACAGGTACTATCGCAATAAATTGGAGTTTACTTTTTCGAACAAACGTTGGTTAGAGAAAACAGATATTGAACGCGAAGAAGATTTTGATATGAACGCTTTGGGTTTTCACGTACCCTTACGTTTTGATAAGATTTTAGATATTGAACATTGTTATCTTCAGGATGAACCTTCTAATTCGATCAGAAATGCAGTACGTAAATATGCTTCTGATAATGGTTTGTCGTTTTACGATCTCCGTAATCACGAAGGTGTTTTACGTAACCTGATTATCCGTACTTCTACCACTGGCGAAGTAATGGTGGCGGTGGTATTCGCTTATCCGGAGCAGGCACAGGTTGATGGTTTGATGAATTTCCTTAAAACCGAATTCCCTCAGATTACTTCACTTTTATACATCATTAACCAAAAGAAAAACGATACCATTTTTGATCAGGATGTGGTATTATTTTCTGGCCGCGATCATATTTTTGAAGAAATGGATGGTATCCGTTTTAAAATTGGTGTTAAATCTTTTTACCAGACCAATTCTGAACAGGCTTTTGAATTATATAAAATTACAAGGGATTTTGCCGCATTTAAAGGTGATGAACTGGTTTACGATTTATATACGGGTGCAGGTACCATTGCAAATTTCATCGCAAAAAATGTAAAACAAGTGGTAGGGGTAGAGTATGTGCCAACCGCAATTGAAGATGCAAAATTTAACTCCGAATTAAACGGGATCGACAACACGATCTTTTATGCCGGAGATATGAAAGATATTCTTACAGCTGAATTTATTCTGGCACATGGAAAACCTGATGTAGTGATTACCGATCCGCCACGTGCAGGGATGCATGCTGATGTAGTACAGCGCTTACTGGAAATGGAATCAGAAAAGATTGTGTATGTAAGTTGTAATGCAGCTACACAGGCACGCGATTTGGAACTGTTAAAAGAAAAATACGATGTAGTGCGCATTAAGCCGGTAGATATGTTTCCGCACACACAGCATGTAGAGAATGTAGTGCTTTTAAGGTTGAAGGCGTAAGATGGAAGATGTATGATGAAATTTTAAAACATTTCAACATTTAAACCTTTCAATAATAAAAAAATGGATAGAGAAGAATTATTACACGCAACACCGGAAGATAGCGGAGAACCGCAAAAAAAACAGGAGAGTCCGCTCGTAAGTTTAGAAAAAGACCTGGAGTTTTATGCTGACGCGATTAAGGAAGTAGCGATTGAAATTATGGTTGAAGGCATTTCTGCTCACCCGATTTTTATTGCACACCAGCACGAAGTAAATATTGGCGAACTTATTTTAAATAAGGAAGAACTCAATACCGATTGGACAATACAAGCTTCTACCTTAGAAGAATTTGTAGAGAAAGGAATAATCAGTAAAGAAAGAAGAGAGCCATTTTTAAAGGTTTATAAAAAGCCTGAAGATTTTATGTGCGTTTTTGTAGTTGTTCCGGAAGGTGCAAACTTTATTTACTATCCATATAAAAAAGGTAGAAAGTAGAAAGGCGGAGGCTTAAGGTTTTCCGGCTATAGCCATTAATAACCAGAATCTGTGTAATCTATTAATCTGTGCAATCACCTTCTAAAAGACAACGCCGCTTTGCATCCACAAAGCGGCGAGTTATCATTAACTAAACTAAAGTCTTAATTTACGTGGTGTACATCACCGCTTTTAGAGTTGGATGTTTTTTTAAGTGAAGCATTTCCTTTATAGCTCACATCGCCACCACCACTTGCCGCTGCTTCCAGGCCTTTATTTACATGTACATTTACATCAGAACCACCAGAAGCCTGCACTTTTGCATATTCTGTAATCAGTTCGTAAGCATCAATATCGCTACCACCACTCGATTGAATGGTCATATTTTCAGCTTTACCTTTTAAATCCAGATCGCTGCCACCGCTTGACTGGATGGATAAATCGTTACAAACCACCGTTAGCTTTAAGTCGGAACCGCCAGAAGAACGGATGGCAAGCTTATCGGTTTTAATCTGGTTTTGGGTAAAAACATCCGATCCGCCTGATGCAGCAAGTGCATTTAATGTTTTGAAATTTACATAAGCTTTAATTACACGGTTTTTAAACATACCGCTCCATTTAATACCATCTCTGAATTTGATGTTAACATTGTCGCCGTTTTGCTCAACAATAATATCTTTTAATGTTTCCGCATCTGATTTTATACTTACACTCTCGCTATTGCCCTGGGTGAGGTATAAATCTATTCCGCTACTCACACCTATACTGCTGAAATTTTTTACCGGGAAACTTTTTGTATCCTGCGCTTTAGCCATGTAGCTGGTAACCACTATAAATAAAATGGCGGATGATTTAATAAGGATTTTCATAATTGTATTTCGTTAAATGATTGTGAAGCTATCTTTTCGCGAATGTTTCGCGGAATGATATTTCGTGATTTTGTGTTTTGGTTATTCATTAGACGCATCTCTTCCGGAAACGTTGCAAACAATCGAAATTATTTTTTAAATAGTTGAAAAACAGGAATTGTCTTTTTGTGAACTTTAAGCTATTTATTCGTTTTAGTACATTTTAGAATATTATCTCCGTCTTTAATTAAAAGCGTATCAACAATACCTTTTTCATTTTTTGTAAAAATTATCTTAGGATCAAAATCCCAAAGAAAAAATGTTTCCTGCGTTTGCGGGAACAGATTGAAGGTTGGTAAACCAATGGTTTTTAAGATTAAATTTTTATCTTTTTTATAAATATTTACCTCTTCGCCATCTGGCCTAACATATTTTCCTATATAGGTATTTAATACATTGTCGCTTATCGTAATAACCTTAGGGATATCGTTTAGTGGTGTGCTTTTGAGGGCTTTATGTATAATTTCTTTTCCTTCAGGCCAAAAGGATCTAACAATGTTATTGCAAATGATTTGCCCGTTGTCTCCATTGGTTAATACAATTAGGCCGCGTTTTGATTTTGGAAGCAATACGATAATTGCCGCTACACCTGCATCATTACCTCCATGTTCCATTGCATATTCATGATTGGGTAAATCTTTAATTAATCGCCAACCTAGTCCCTGCTTTAAATTCTGATTAATTTTAGCTTGTCCCTTAACTATTTCGTTAAATAATTGCTTAGAAATATGAAGACCATTTAAAGTTTCAATGCCAAATTTACTAATGTCAGTAATTGTTGTGATCAGATCATCTGCAGCACTTGGTTCAGACGCATAATTACTTTTGGTGTATTCTTTTCCATTGGCATCGTACCACCTGCTAAATCTTTTTAAATCTTGTTTACCATCCCATTCATGTTTGGTGTCGATCATACCGAACGGTTTAAATAAAATCGAGTCTGAAAGTTGAACTAAAGATTTATGAAATTTATGTTCTATGGCTTTTTTGAGATACTCCATTCCTTCTCCCGAATAATTAAATCTGGTTCCCGGCGTAAATTCAAATTGAAGTTTCCCTGATGCATTCATCCATCTCCAATTGCTAAATCCTGATTGATGACTTAAGATGTGGCGGGTTGTTAGTTTTTTTGATAATGAATCAGAAGCAATATCTGGATCGGTATAATAATGATATAGAGGTTCATCTAATTGCCAATCTCCGTTATCAATTAGTTTTAGTACAAGCGTTGAAAATACCACTTTAGTTACCGATGCCACATTGAAAAGTGTATTGACCGGTTTTTGAGACCCAGTAGAATCCTGACCATATACTTTTGCATGTATTAACTTTCCGTCTTGTATGATGCCAAGGCCTACGTTTGGAACATTCAAATCCTTTTGCCAAGCAGCAATTTGATCTTCCAAAAGTTTGATTTTCTTATCTGTAATCGTTTTACTACCACTAATATGCTGAGCATAATTGCTAGTCGGAATTAATAGAAATAAAAAAAGATAAAAAAGTATTTTGGTTAAATGTTTCATTTCCGTGGCGTGTTCTATTTGGATTATCAGACGGTAAGGAGGAGAAAACGTTGCAAACAATCGAAATTATTTTTTAAATAGTTTGAATTTCATCCTTAAAATCGTTCTTTTTGTATTCAATCCTTTTTATACAATGGCATCGCAATTACTTATTCTTAACAAGAAACAGATTCAGCAGAAAATAGACCGTATCGCTTATCAGATTTTGGAAGACAACCTGAATGAGAAAGAAATTGTACTGGCTGGTATCTGGGACCGCGGCTATAAGTTGGCACTGAGGTTAGAAAAGGTGCTTAAAAAAATCTCTGGCTTTAAGTTAACGTTGTTGCGTATTGATCTGCAAAAGGAAAGTAGCAAATTGATTGCTTCAACTGATCTGGATGAAAGTCATTGGAAAAATAAAGTAATCATTATTGTAGATGATGTGCTGAATAGTGGCAAAACATTAGCTTATGGATTAGGCGTTTTCTTAAATACCCCGCATAAAAAAATCCGTACGGTGGTATTAGTAGATCGTAGTCACAAAATTTTTCCAATCGCAACCGATTTCGTTGGCCTTGAACTGGCTACCATTCTAAAAGAACATGTAGATGTGGTAATGGATGTTGAAGGCGAAGAAGATCGGGTTTATTTGAGTTAGGGCCGGATATAAAATGGAAGAGGTAAGATGGATGAGGGAATAATGATGGACGTCGTCATCGTTTGCAACGAGGATGCGTGAGCACAGCGATTGTATCGCTGATAGATTTGTTTTTTAAAATTAATTCGCCCGCATTACAAATGCGGATCTCGCTAACCCTCGTTACAAACGAGGACTATACTACAGCAAAATTTGCAATTCACCTCAATTTTTTGCAATTTTCCCACATGTACCATCCCAGAAAAAATAACCTGATTTTTAACTTTTTCTCCTGGTACATCCAATTTATCATCAAAAAAGATTTTGCTGCGTTCAATTATGATCAAATGAAGGTAAAATCAGATGCTTCTGTATTGGTTTTAGCCAATCATTTCAGCTGGTGGGATGGCTTTTTTCTATTTTATATCAATAAAAAAGTATTTAAAAAACAGTTTCATGTTTTAGTAAACGCCGAGAATTATAATAAAGTGGGTTTTCTGAAATATCTAGGTGCTTTTGCTGCTGAAAATAAGGGAAAAGATGTGCTTTCTACGTTAGATTATGCTGGTAAATTATTAGATGATCCTGCAAATCTTGTACTGGTATTTCCACAAGGTAAATTGTATTCGAACCACCTAAAAAATATCAGTTTCGAAAAAGGAGTAATGCAAATGATCAATGCCAGTCAGAAAAAGGTTAACATTATCTTTGCGGCTACTTTTATTGATTTTTTTGCAAAAAGAAAGCCATCTGCCTATACTTATCTGCAGCATTGGGAGAATGAAGAATATATAAGTCTGCAATTGTTAAAAAGTGCCTATAATAAACATTACGATCAATCGCTTATTAAACAAAATCAGATTATCGAATGACAATTTTTATTTACGCGGTTTTAATTTTTCTGGTTGTCAGGTTTTCGGTAACTGTTTTTAATTTCCTTTCCAATCCGAAATTGCCGCGGGTGATTAAACATTATCAGGATAAAGTTTCCATTTTAATTCCCGCCAGAAATGAAGCTGATAACATTCTGGAACTGCTCGTATCCATAAAAAATCAGGATTACACCAACTATGAAGTTATTGTTTTAAACGATAGCAGTACCGATAATACTTTTGCGATAGTTGAAAATTTTTGCATTGCTAACCCGCAGTTTAAAGTGGTAAATGGAAAAGAACTTCCACCAAACTGGCTGGGTAAAAACTATGCCTGCTATCAGCTCAGCGAATTGGCTTCAGGCAAATACCTATTGTTTATAGATGCTGATGAATCCATAAAAAGGGGATTGATCAACAGTTTAATTGCGAGGATGGAAACTGGAAACCTCGCGCTATTGAGTGTTTTTACTAATCAAATAATGAAATCGATAGGTGAACGGTTAACGGTGCCTTTGATGCATTTTATCCTTTTAAATTTACTGCCTTTACGTTTGGTAAAACTTTCAAAAAATCCGGCATTTGCTGCAGCTAGCGGACAGTGTATGTTTTTTAATGCCAATCAATACCGAGAAAACCAGTGGCACGAGAAGGTTAAACGCCAGGTTGTGGAAGATGTGGAAATTATGAAACTGGTAAAACAGGAAAAATTAAATGCTGAAGTGCTTTTGGCCAACGGACTGATCTATTGCAGGATGTATAAAAACTTAGGCGAAAGCTTAAACGGCTTTAGTAAAAATTTACTTGCAGGTTTTGGTAGTAACATCATAATATTACTATTTTACCAGCTTTTGGTAACCATAGGGCCGGTAATTTTAATCTTAAACTTTAATATTGCTTTACTTGTATTACCATTAACTTTAATAATGTTAAGCAGAATCATGATCTCTTATTTATCGGGGCAAAATGTTTTGATAAATCTGATCTTACATCCATTTCAGATGTTGTTCTTCTTAATTATTTCAATCATCTCTATAACAAAACATATTTTTAAAACAGGCACATGGAAGGGCAGAACGATCAAAACGATTTAAAGGTTAAAAAGATTGCGGTTGCAGTTATCATCGTTTTTCATTTGGTTGGTTTGCTTGGCTTTTTAATTCCTGCCGCAGAGCCTTACTTTATCAAGCTGGTTCCTTTTCATTTGTTATTGATGTTTGCTATCATTGTTTTCGCTTATAATGCAGATGTTAAACGGTTGTTGTTATTTGTATGCGGCGTTTTTCTTTGCGGTTTTTTGGTAGAAGTATTGGGGGTGAGCACCGGTAAAATATTTGGCAGTTATTATTATGGCAATACTTTAGGATATAAAATTGCTGCGGTTCCATTACTTATGGGCGTAAACTGGGTAATCCTGATTTTTAGTGTGGGACAGATGCTCAAAAGTATGAAAATCAGAAACAGCATTTTAGCGTCACTTATTGGTGCTTTTGTTCTCGTTGGTTTCGATTTCTTTTTAGAGCCTGTAGCCATGAAATTTGATTACTGGCATTGGGACTGGCACGAAATCCCCGTTCAAAATTATGTTGCCTGGTTTATTGTTTCAGTAATACTATTGAAGTTTTACTATGCTTTAGACCTTAAACAACAGAAATATATCGGTACAGCCATGTTTGCATCGCAGTTAATCTTTTTTGTTGTCTTATACATGACAACCGGAACAAATATTTTTGCTTAATTTTGTGGTGTTATTTTAATTAACTTTATAACATGGAAACACTAATCGTACAGCCTAAAACTAAAAAACAACTTTTGGCAGTTGAGGCCGTGTTACAAGCGTTGAATGTAACTTTTAAAAAAGAAAAAAGTTATAGTCGGGCATTTATAGAAGAAATAGCTAAAGGGGAAGAGGATATAAAAAATGGACGCCTAACCAGGATTAAGGATGTTCAGAATATATGGGAAAGTATTTTGTAGATATTACTGATCAGGCTTCCATAAAGAAACTCCAGCAAATTTTTATAGAATTAAGTATCCATCCGGAATCAGGTGTAGGTAAGCCTGAAAAATTGAAATTTGATTTTTCCGGCTATTGGTCGAGGCAAATAAATAAAAAAGATAGGTTAGTCTATAGGATCGATGATGAGATTATTACAGTATTTGTAATTTCGGCAAAGGGACATTATGACGATAAATAACTAATCCTGAAAGAAAATGAGCAATTTAAACTTACAAGTTAACATCGATAAATCATCAGGCTTCTGCTTTGGCGTAGTGTATGCCATAGAAATGGCCGAAGATATTTTGGATAACGAAGGTTATTTATATTGCCTTGGCGATATTGTTCATAATGATGAAGAAGTAGAACGTTTAACCAACCGCGGATTAAAAATCATCGATCACGAAGTTTTAAAAAACCTAAGAGATGAAAAGGTTTTGATCAGGGCGCATGGCGAGGCTCCTTCAACTTATCAATTGGCTTTAGAGAATAACCTTACTTTGATTGACGCTTCTTGTCCGGTGGTGTTAAAATTGCAGAACAGGATTAAAAACTCCCATGATGATGATGAGCAGGTGCTTATCTTTGGGAAACATGGTCATGCTGAAGTTATTGGTCTCCAGGGGCAAACAGATGGCAAGGCAATTGTTTTTCAGGATTTAGCTGAGTTAGATAACATTGAGCTTCCTGCTAAATTTACATTATACAGTCAAACTACCAAAAGCACCGATAAATTCTACCACATTAAAGATGAATTATTGAGCCGTGGTTACGAAGTGAAAGCAAATGATACGATCTGCAGGCAAGTATCTAACCGTTATGAAGAACTCGAAGATTTTGTAGGCCATTACGATAAAATCGTTTTTGTTTCGGGCAAAAAATCATCTAATGGAAAAGTGCTTTATGATGTTTGTAAAAAGCATAACGATAACTCTTACTTTGTTTCTAACGTAGAGGAGTTAAGCCAAACCTGGTTTAACCAAAATGATAAAGTTGGTATCTGTGGGGCCACTTCTACACCAATGTGGTTAATGGAGAAAGTAAAGGCAGCTTTAGAGCAGTATTAGTATTGAACAGGTTTTTTTAACCTTTTTCTTCTTTTAGTGTTTAATCAAGATACATTCTTTAACTGTTAATTGTAAATTGAAAACTGTAAACTCAAATGCTGGAATCCTCGTTGCGTTAACCGTAATGGCTTGCTGGTTTACTTCCCTTTTTTTCTTGTTAAACTGGCATTTTAACTGGAGCAATCCTTTGGTTTATCTGATGATTCTCATCCAGATGCATTTGTACACTGGTTTGTTTATTACCGCCCACGATGCCATGCACGGTACAATCTCATCCAATAAAAAAGTCAATAATTTTATCGGTTATTTATCCGTTTTTCTCTATGCTGGTTTCTTCTTTAACCGTTTATATGCTAAACATCATCAGCACCACAGGCACGTACATACCGAAAAAGACCCTGATTTTGCACCACATCGTTTTTGGAAATGGTATTTCCGTTTTATGCTGAATTATGTTACCATCATCCAACTGGTTATTATGGCGGTGGCTTATAATGTGTTAAAAATCTGGGTAGATGAAAGAAATCTGTTGTTGTTTTGGGTACTTCCTTCACTATTAAGCACTTTTCAGTTGTTTTATTTTGGCACTTACCTGCCACACAAAGGTGAACACGATAACGAGTACCATTCTACTACTTTACAGAAAAATCATTTTTTAGCTTTTATTAGCTGTTATTTTTTTGGTTATCATTTGGAACATCATCAAAAGCCGGGTATGCCGTGGTGGCAGCTGTATAAAACGAAGGGCTAGTATTGGTCGTGGTGTCAGATGTTGCCATCTGACACAAAATTAAATCTTTTCTGATTCCCAAATGACTTTTTACTCCACTTATTCTAATTATCAGATGGTAACATCTGACACCACAGTAGAGCGAAACCACGTTCATAAACCTGACTGTACGAAAATTCTTTTTGTGCCACCATCGTTTAAAAATGCATTACCGCTAACAAAAAGATTGTAGGGAAGGCAGGACTGCAATAAATAGACTTACTGCATTTGCTTTTCTAATAATCTAGCAGCAAATACTATATTTTTTGACCAAAAAATGTCGACCATCACATTTTTAGCATAGGTAAAAAACAATAAAAAGGCGATATTTGGGCCACGAAACATATTCTTGTATAAATGAGCAAAAAGGGAATTTTACTGGTAAACTTAGGAACACCTGATAGTCCGGCAACGGCAGACGTTAAAAAATACTTAGATCAATTTTTAATGGACGAAAGGGTAATCGATATTCCAAAGTTAAACAGAACGTTATTGGTAAAAGGAATTATTGTACCTTTCCGTAGCCCAAAAACTGCAAAACTATACAAAGAAATCTGGAACGAAAATGGTTCACCATTGTTGTTCTACAGCAGGTTACAGGCTAAAATGCTACAGGAAAGGCTGGGCGATGATTACCATGTAGAACTGGCTATGCGTTATCAAAGTCCTTCTATCGCATCGGCCCTTGCCAATTTAAAAGCAGGTTTGGTAGAAAGCATCCAGGTCATCCCAATGTTCCCACAATATGCTTCTGCGAGTACCGGTTCGGTAATGCAATTGGTAATGGAGCTGGTAAGTAAATGGCCAACCGTGCCGCCCATCTCGTTTGTGAATTCGTTTCATGATAACGAACTGATGATTAAGGTTTTTGCAGAAAATGCCAGAAAGCATGATGTGGCAAGCTACGATCACGTGTTGTTTAGTTTCCACGGTTTGCCAGAGCGTCAGTTATTAAAGTGCGATCATACAGGAAGCTATTGTTTAAAAAGTGCCGATTGCTGCCAGACCTTAAACGATACCAATAAATTCTGTTATTCTGCTCAAGGGCATGATACCGCCAGGTTAATCGCCAAAGAATTAAACCTCTCAAGAGATCAATATACCGTTTGTTTTCAATCACGCTTAGGTAAAGAGCCATGGGTACAGCCTTACACAACTGACGTGTTGAAGAAGTTAGCTGCAGAAGGTAAAAAACGTTTGTTGGTATTTAGTCCAGCTTTTGTGGCCGATTGTTTAGAAACCCTTTACGAAATCACGGTAGAATACCATGAAGAGTTTAAAGCTTTAGGTGGTGAACATGTTCAGCTGGTAGAAAGTTTGAATGATAGTCCAATATTTATTGAGGCACTTGCCGGAATGGTTAAATAGTTTTAGCTTTAGAGATGGCGAATTTTATCATTTTAATGGGGGTTTCTGGAAGTGGTAAAACGGTTATCGGAAGGGCTTTGGCGCCGAAACTCAATGCCGAATTTATAGATGGTGACAATCTGCATTCGCAACGGAATGTTGATAAAATGGCTGCCGGAATCCCATTAACAGATGCCGACCGATTGGATTGGCTTCAGTTGATTGCTAAAGTAGGTCGCGAACATGCCGCCCATGGAACGAACTGTATTATTGCCTGCTCTGCGCTAAAAAAATCATATCGCGATCTGTTAAGAACTGATAATGAATCTATCCGCTTTGTTTATCTAAAAGGAAGTTTCGATTTGATCCACGATCGGATTACGAAGCGTTCACATCAGTATATGCCATCCAGTTTGTTGAAAAGCCAGTTTGAAACATTGGAAGAACCAAATGCTGACGAGCCGGATGTGTTTACAGTTTCCATCGATCAAAGTATCCCCGAAATTGTTGAAGAAATTGCTAAGGCCGATCTGATTTCGTAATCATCGAAATGATCTGATCGGTTGCTCCTTTTTTATCGGCTACATATTTTCTTGACTGTTCTGCCGCATTTTTATTTTCAGCGAAACTATCAAAAGCATTGATTAATTCTGCTGTTGAGCTGATACTTTTTGCCGCACCAATCGTTATTAAATCTTTCGCTTCCTGAAATTTATCATATTTTGGCCCAAAAATTACGGGTAATCCAAATGCTGCGGCTTCTAAAGTATTATGGATACCTGTTCCAAAACCACCACCAATATAAGCTACATTTCCATATTGATAGAGGGAAGAGAGCATTCCGATGTTATCGATAATGAGCGTTTGGTGTTCCGCGTTTAGCGCTTGATTGGAAGCACTTAAAACTGAAAACCGTAAACTGTTAGTTGAAAACTGTTTCTCAATACTTTCGATGTGGCTTTCATGGATCTCATGCGGAGCGATAATAAACTTCCAGTTGGGGTATTTTTCTGGCAGGTTCGATAATATTTTCTCATCTTCCGGCCAGGTACTTCCGCAAACTAAAGTAGGCGAACTGCCAATAAAGCTTTCGATAAGGGGAAGCTGTTTGGGCGATTGGGCATTTTCGTAAACACGATCGAAACGCGTATCGCCATTAATGGTCACATTATTTAATCCGATCGATTTTAAAAGGTTTTGGCTTTCTTCATTTTGCACAAAGAAATAGGTAACCGATTTTAAAATATTGCGGTAAAAACCACCATACCATTTAAAAAATGCCTGGCTTCCTCTAAAAATCCCAGAAATTACATATAAAGGAATTTCGCGTTCTTTTAGTTCCTTAAAATAGAAATACCAAAATTCATATTTGGTAAAAATGGCCATTTCTGGATTAATGCTTGCGATAAAGCGCTTGGCATTGCCAGCAGTATCAATTGGGAGATAAAATACATCAGCCAGCGCATAATTTTTTCTGATTTCATATCCCGAAGGTGAAAAAAAGGTGACCACTATTTTCTTGGCAGGAAAAAGTGCTTTTAATTTTTCTAAAACCGGTCGGCCCTGTTCAAACTCGCCTAGCGATGCAAAATGAAACCATATATGTTTTTCCTCCGGGTTAATTTTCTGGGCAATTAATGTGTAGATATTCTTACGCCCATTTATAAACAGTTTAGCCTTAGGATTAAATAATGAAAATATCCTGATGAGTAAAGTATAGGTCCAGATTCCGATGATGTAAAGTAATTTCATATCTTCGTGCCAAGATAAAACGAATATATTTAAAAAGCTTAAAAATATATGGATCTATCTGGATTTTGCTTAGTATTCAACTGAATATATAGGCTTTGATGATCGCTCCATAGCAGCTAAAAATAAAATAAAACAGAATGAAGATAGCCGTTATTGGTACCGGATACGTAGGTTTAGTTACCGGAACCTGTTTAGCCGAAACAGGAAATGATGTAATATGTGTTGATATTAACGAAGCCAAAGTAAAGCAAATGCAGAATGGCGAAGTGCCGATTTACGAGCCTGGTTTAGACCTTTTATTCCACAGAAATATTGAGCAGGAGCGGTTAACTTTCACTACAAACCTTGCTGATGCCGTAAAAGAAGCACAGATTATTTTTATGGCTTTGCCAACCCCTCCGGGCGGTGATGGTGCGGCCGATCTTTCTTACATTTTAGGTGCTGCAAAAGATATTTCAAAAATCATTACCGAATATAAGGTTATCGTAAACAAATCAACTGTTCCGGTAGGAACTGCCGATAAGGTAAAAGCTGTTTTTGCCGAAAATACTTCGATTGAGGTTGATGTGGTTTCGAACCCTGAGTTTTTAAGAGAAGGTGTAGCGGTGGAGGATTTTATGAAACCCGACCGCGTGGTACTGGGTACCAAAAGCGAAAAGGCTAAAAAACTGATGACGGAGCTTTATGGTCCTTATGTACGTCAGGGAAACCCGATCCTTTTTATGGATGAACGTTCTTCCGAACTGACCAAATACGCTGCAAACTCTTTTCTTGCTACAAAAATTACCTTTATGAACGAAATCGCAAACCTTTGCGAGCTGGTAGGTGCTGATGTAGATGCGGTAAGGAAAGGCATTGGATCTGACGAACGTATCGGTAAACGTTTCCTTTTCCCGGGTGTAGGTTACGGTGGTTCATGTTTTCCGAAAGATGTTCAGGCTTTGGTAAAATCATCTGATGATTATGCCTACGATTTCCAGATTCTGAAATCGGTGATGGAGGTTAACGAAAGACAAAAAACAATTCTTGTAGATAAAGTGCTTAAATATTATAAAGGCGATATCAAAGGAAAACATTTTGCCCTTTGGGGCTTGGCTTTTAAGCCAGAAACCGATGATATCCGCGAAGCACCGGCCTTGTACATTATTGATGCACTGGTTAAAAACGGGGCTACAGTTACCGTATTCGATCCGGAAGCCATGGATAATGTTAAAAATGTAATCGGTAATCAGGTAAATTATGCCAAAAACCAATACGAAGCTTTAGAAGGTGCTGATGCCCTGTTGATTGCAACAGAATGGTCGGTTTTCCGTAACCCTGATTTTGAAAAAATAGATAACATCTTAAAAAATAAAGTCGTTTTCGATGGCCGGAATTTATACGATCTGCAAAAAATGATCGATCTTGGCTATTATTATAACAGTATCGGCAGAAAGTTATTAACCTCCTAGTCCCCTGAAGGGGGAGTTGTAAGTCAACTTTAAAAAGAAGAAAGAATGAACGAGATAAATACAAATGCCCCTTCAGGGGTTAGGGGTCGGATATTGATTACAGGTGCTGCCGGATTTTTGGGCTCGCACCTTTGTGACCGTTTTGTAAAAGAAGGTTATCACGTTATCGGAATGGATAACCTGATTACTGGTGATATGGCAAATATCGAGCACCTGTTCAAATTGGAGAATTTTGAGTTTTACAACCATGATGTTTCCAAATTTGTGCACATTCCCGGAACACTTGATTATATCTTACATTTTGCCTCACCTGCAAGCCCGATTGATTACCTTAAAATCCCGATTCAGACCCTTAAAGTAGGCTCTTTGGGAACGCATAATCTTTTAGGTTTGGCCCGCAGTAAAAAAGCAAGGATGCTGATTGCTTCTACATCTGAAGTTTATGGCGATCCGAATGTAAACCCACAGCCTGAAGAATACTGGGGTAACGTAAACCCTGTTGGTCCGCGTGGAGTATACGACGAGGCCAAACGTTTCCAGGAAGCCATTACCATGGCTTACCATACATTCCATGGGGTAGAAACCAGGATTGTGAGAATCTTTAATACCTATGGGCCAAGAATGCGCCTGAATGATGGTCGTGTTTTACCTGCTTTTATCGGACAGGCGTTAAGAGGGGAAGATTTAACTATCTTTGGTGATGGAAGCCAGACCCGTTCTTTCTGTTACGTGGATGACCTGATCGAAGGGATTTACCGTTTGCTGATGAGCGACTATGCCCAACCGGTAAACATCGGTAACCCGGACGAAATCACCATCAAACAGTTCTGCGAAGAAATTATCAAACTTACGGGCACCACACAGAAAATTGTGTATAGGGAACTTCCACAGGATGATCCGAAACAGCGCAGGCCAGATATTACGAAGGCAAGAGAGATACTGGGCTGGGAACCAAAAATTGGACGTGCGGAAGGATTAAAAATTACATACGAATATTTTAAATCATTGCCTGCAGAGGCCTTGGAAAAAATAGAACATAAAGATTTTACCACATTTAACCGTTAAAATGGCAAAAATATTAGTTACTGGTGGAACAGGATACATAGGTTCGCACACAGCTGTAGAATTACATAACGCAGGATACGAAGTTGTAATTATCGATAACCTTTCTAACTCGAATATCAAAATTTTAACCCAGCTGCACGCCATCACCGGCAAATGGTTCGATTTTCATGAAATCGATCTTCAGGATGAAAAAGCGGTGCAGGAATTTGCAGAAAAGCATACCGATATTGATGGAATTATCCACTTCGCAGCTTCAAAAGCCGTAGGAGAATCGGTAGAACAACCGTTAAAATATTACAAAAATAACTTTTACGGATTAATTAACCTGCTGACCTCGTTTAACAGAAAAATTAATTTTGTATTTTCTTCATCATGTACCGTTTACGGTCAGCCAGAAACTTTGCCGGTAACCGAAGCTGCGCCAGTGCAGAAGGCCGAATCTCCTTATGGCAATACCAAACAGATTGCTGAAGAAATATTGTCAGAAACTGCTGCGGTAACTCCTGATTTAAATGTAATCGCTTTGCGTTATTTTAATCCGGTTGGTGCCCACGAAACAGCTTTGATCGGCGAATTGCCAAACGGTGTGCCTGCAAACCTGGTTCCTTTTATTACCCAGTCGGCCATTGGTAAACGCGGTCCGATAACGGTTTATGGTGATGATTATAATACCCCTGATGGTTCAGCCATCCGCGATTATATCCATGTGGTCGATCTTGCGAAAGCACATGTTGCTGCCATTAAAAAATTAGAAAACGGAAACCCTAACGGCAATTACGATGTTTTCAATATTGGTACTGGTAAAGGTTCTTCAGTTTTAGAGATTATTGCCGCTTTTGAGAAAGTAAATGGCGAAAAACTCGATTATAAAATTGGTCCGAGAAGGGCAGGGGATATTGTTCAGATTTATGGCGATGTACAGAAATCGAATAATGAACTGGGCTGGAAAGCTAACCTCGATATCAATGAAATGATGCGCTCGGCATGGGAGTGGGAAAAATACATTAAGGCTAACCCTTTTTAGATGAAATTATCGGAGCACAAAGATTTAAAAACCGCCATTACAGAACTGCCTGTTAAAGAAAAAGACAAGCTGTTATTGCGTTTGGTGGCCAAAGATAAAGTGCTTACCGAACACCTTCATTATAAATTACTAGAGGATGAAGCCGATCTGGAAGACCGGAAAGAAAGGATTAAAGCTGATGTTGATGAACAGATTTCGGAACTTAAAAAACTAAATGCCAAAGAAGCATTGGTAAAAGTAAGGAAGATGATTACTTCGGTTAACCACTTTTATAAAGTAACCAAAGATCCTGTTGGGGAAGTAGAGCTTAAATTGTTTATCCTCAATGCCATCCCTTTTGACTATAAAAAATCAATTTTTGGTTACCGCGATTTTATGATGCTTTTTAGTGTATATTACATCAAAACGGTTGCGGTAACCATCAATAAATTCAAAAAACTGCACGAAGACCTGCAGTTCGATTTAAGTGAAGATCTGACTCATTTACTCGATAAAATCTATTCCTCTAAATTAGCTGGCGCAGCCGAAGCCAGTAATTTGCCAAAAGAGATTAGCTAAATTATGACCTATTATTATGTTCGGATTATTTAAAAAGAAAAAAATAGCACCCGAATTTAATTTCTCCGGTATTAAGACTGATATGCACTCGCACATCATTCCGGGGATTGACGATGGGGCACAAAATCTCAAAGACGCACTACTGCTTGCCAAGAAGTTTAAAGCTTTAGGTTATCAGAAATTGATTGCAACACCGCACATTATGGCCGATTATTTCCGTAATACACCGGATACGATCAATCGCGGACTGGACGTATTAAGAAAGGGTCTCCAGGAAATAGAACTTGATTTAGAAGTTAATGCCGCTGCTGAATATTACCTGGATGAAACTTTAGAGAAAAAAATCAGGCAGAAAGAGGTGCTCACCTTTGGCGAAAATTACATGTTGTTCGAACTTTCTTATATCAATCTGCCTCCAAACCTGATCGATTTTATCAAAACCATACAGGATGCTGGTTATAAACCTGTTTTGGCCCATCCCGAAAGGTACCCATACTATTACAGTTCTTTTGAAAGTTATCATCAAATCAGAGAAACAGGCTGTTTGTTACAATTAAATTCGATTGCTTTAACAGGTTATTATGGTTCTGGAGCAAAAAAAGTAGCAGAAGAAATGGTAAATAATAACATGGTTGATTTTTTGGGTAGCGATATGCACCACTTAAAACATGCTGCTGCACTCGAAGATAGCCTCAACACACCTTTAATGCAGCAGTTGCTAACGCAACATCAATTGAATAATGCATTGCTTTAGATTGGGTTAACTGTTTAAATTGGTTAATCGGTTAATTGTATAGAGCTTTCTGCAGTTAACCAGTTTAAACAATTAACCGATTAACCTTCTGTTATTCGTACCTCAACGCCTCCACAGGATCTAATTTCGAAGCTTTTTTAGCAGGGTAATAGCCAGAAAGAATTCCTACCAGTACGCAGAGCACAAAACCACCGATAATAAATAACCAGGGAATTAAGAATGAACCGCCCATGGCAAGGGAAATCAGGTTACCTAAAACGATCCCCAGGAAAATACCAAACACACCGCCGATTAAACAGATTACTACCGCCTCAATTAAAAACTGGCGACGAATTACCTTTGGGTTAGCGCCAATAGCCTTACGGATCCCGATTTCGCGTGTACGTTCCGTTACCGATACCAGCATGATATTCATTAATCCGATGGAAGCACCAATTAATGTAATGATCCCGATTGCAACACCACCAATGGCAACAAATGCCAGGTTTTCGAATAAAGTTTGTGCAATCGCATCACTTTTGGTGATTTCGAAGTTATTGGTTTCATTTACCTTTACCTTACGGATATTCCTGAATAATGCAGTAGACTCGCCGATAATATTTTCCTGCATTTCATTGCTCGGAACCATTACCGTTATGGTATAAGATGGATTGGCATTGGCATTAATCTGTTTTGCTTTGATTAGCGGGACATAAACGGCCCTATCACCGCTAAAGCCCATACTTGATCCCTTTTTCTCCAGTATGCCAACAATTTTGAAACGGTTATTACCTACATTGATCAGTTTATCCAATGGATCCGAATCTTTAAATAGTTTTTCAACTACTTCACCCCCTACAATACATACATTGCTTCCCAATTGTATTTCAGAAACACTAAAATTTCTTCCCTGCGAGAGATTTAAGCCCTGCGAGGCTAAACCATTTTCATCAATCCCCTGAACGTTGATATTGGGATTGGTTTTTAAACTTCCGTATTTTACAGTAGAACCACCGCTGGCAAAAACACTCACCGCAACAGTGGCCGGTGTATTGAGGCTATCTTTAAATTTAACAGCATCTTCATAGCGGATCGCTTTAAAAGGTTTTGGCCTTTTACCATTCCCAATCCTGATTCCTGTACCTCGGTTTCTGATCGTAAATGAGTTAGCACCCATGCTACTAAAAGCATCTGTCATACTTTTCTTTACAGCATCCAGCGTGGTTAAAATCCCAACCAAGGCCATTAAACCAATGGCAATAATCAAGGCAGTGAGCATGGTACGCAAGCGGTTACCTTTAATAGATTCTAATGCCAGTCTGATGTTTTCTCTGTAATTCATTTATTGTAAGTACCAAGTCAAGTATTGAGTATCAAGTATGAAGATGGGATTAACCTTACACCCTACACCTTTTGCCTTAAACCTTTATGTGTAAAAATAAAAAAAGTCCCGATGTTTAGACAAGGGGACCGCACTATATGTTACAATAATATTTTATTTATGCCGAGAAACTCGTGCCACAGCCACAGGTGCTGGTTGCATTAGGATTAACAAAGGTAAAACCACGTGAGTTTAAACCATCTTGCCAATCGATCATCATGCCCATTAAGTACATCTGGTGTGCTTTGTTCATGAAAACTTTAATGCCATCAATAAAATATTCCTGATCGCCTTCTTTTCTTTGATCGAAACCCAAAATGTAATTCATACCAGCGCAACCACCGCCCTCTACGCCAACGCGTAATCCGTAATCCTCACCGATTTCCTGCTGATCTTTTAATTTATATAACTCTTTAGCTGCTCCTTCCGAAAAAGTAACCGGTGCAAATGCTGTATCAACTGTTGTGCTCATGTTATTTAAATTTTATCTGTTACAAATATAAATAATAATGCACATTTTTGCTTTTAACGGTTCATTAATATTACCGTATATAAACAATACTTATGAATACCCAACAGATTTTAGTCGATGTAGTGATCTTATTTGCAGGCATTTTCGCAGCATTAATGGCCGTTTATTATATTTTAAAGAGCGATATTCAGCGTTTTTTTAACCTCAAAAATATTGAATTAAATAAAGAAAGCCGGGCGCATATTTTACCGCTAAGATTACAGGCGCACGAACGTTTAATCATTTTTATCGATCGCATTAACCCTGCAAACTTACTTGTGCGTCTGCACCAACAGGGAATTGCCATTGCAACTTTACGGGCAGGCATATTAAATGAGGTACGTTCGGAGTATCAGCATAACATTACCCAGCAGTTATATGTTGATAGCGTAACCTGGAATGTGGTTCGTAAATTAAAAGACGATACCATTGCAATGATCAATAACGCCGTTCAGGGTTTGCCAGCGGATGCAAATGGAATTGAACTGAGTAAAGCAATTTTGCAGCACATGGCCAGCATAGATGAAAATCCTTACGATTTAACGATTGAGTTAATTAAGAAGGATATACATAGACTATTTTAAGAAGGGTTAACTGGTTAATTATTTAAATCGGTTAATTGCCTCAACGAATTGCCAGCCATTATGCTCAGTTAACCGATTAACCAGTTCAACAGTTAACCAACTTAGTTATTAACTATGAACCAATAAAGGACTAATGGCTAATGATCCACTGAACTAATAACCTAACTAAATGAGCGATAAAAAACATACCACCACTTCAGGCATTGAAATAAAGCCCTTATATACCAAGGACAAACCGATGGATGAGCGTCCGGGCGAATTTCCCTTTACCAGGGGAATCCAAAAGGATATGTACCGTGGCCGTTTGTGGACCATGAGACAGTACGCCGGGTTTTCTACCGCTGAAGAATCAAACAAACGTTACCATTATTTATTGGCTCAGGGAACCACAGGTTTATCGGTTGCGTTTGATCTTCCTACTCAAATTGGGTATGATTCTGATCATGAAATGGCTGATGGTGAAGTAGGAAAGGTTGGGGTAGCTATCGACTCGCTAAAAGATATAGAAATCCTGTTCGAGGGTATTCAATTAAAGGATATTACCACCTCGATGACCATCAATGCTACGGCATCAATTTTACTAGCCATGTATATTGCGCTGGCCAAAAAACAGGGAGCAGATTTAAAACAGATTTCGGGCACCATTCAGAATGATATATTAAAAGAGTACGCCGCCAGGGGGACTTATATTTATCCACCAAAACAATCCATGCGGTTGATCACTGATATTTTTGAGTTTTGTAGCAAAGAAGTACCCAAGTGGAATACCATTTCTATCTCTGGTTATCATATCCGTGAGGCTGGATCGACAGCAGTACAGGAACTTGCTTTTACATTAGCTAACGGTAAAACGTACTTAAAAGCTGCATTGGATAAAGGTTTAGATATTAATGTTTTTGCAAAACGCTTATCATTTTTCTTCAATTGCCACAATAATTTCTTTGAAGAAATCGCAAAATTTAGGGCAGCAAGGCGGATGTGGGCAAAAATCACCAAAGATTTGGGTGCTACAGATGAAAAAGCCCAGATGTTAAGGTTTCATACGCAGACTGGAGGTTCTACGCTAACTGCACAACAGCCTTTAAATAACGTAATCAGGGTGAGTAACCAGGCCATGGCGGCGGTTTTGGGCGGTACGCAATCGCTCCATACCAATGGCTATGATGAGGCACTTTCGTTGCCAACAGAGTCGGCAGCAAAAATCGCTTTACGTACCCAGCAGATTATTGCCTTTGAGAGTGGGGTTACCGATACTGTAGATCCATTGGCGGGATCTTTCTTTGTGGAGAGTTTAACTGATGAGGTTGAGGCTGCTGCATGGGCTTACATCGACAGGATAGATGTAATGGGTGGTTCGGTGAATGCCATCGAAAGCGATTACATGCAAAATGAAATAGCAAGCGCGTCTTATCAGTATCAAAAAGAAATTGAAAGTGGGGAACGGATCTCTGTTGGGGTAAATAAATTTACACAGCAAGAGGAAGGATTGACGGAAGTTTTCAATATAGATGATTCGATCCGTAAACTGCAATCGGAAAAGCTTGATCATCTAAAGTCAACCCGTGATCATGTTGCGGTGGAAAAAGCGCTCGCTAAATTAAATGAGGCAGCTGGTAGCAAAACCAACGTAATGCCCTTGATCATAGATGCCGTTGAAAAATATGCCACACTTGGCGAAATAGCAGATGTATTTAGGAATACTTTTGGTGTGTATTAATGGCTTTGGTTTAGGATTAAAATAGCGATAATCTTCCTGCTGGGATGTGTTTAACGATTTAACAGATCTTTTAGCTGAAAATTTTAGATAACAGGGTATATGTTGTCGTAAAATTCATACAAATACACAACATCTTGTGTGTGTTTATGTGGTAAATCAGTAGTAAGATTAAAAAGATGTGAAATTATTTTAATTATGGGTTTGATTTTCAGTTGATTCGGAATTAAAAGGTGCTAAAATGCTTAGGTAGAGGCTAAAATGGCTCAGAATTTGCTTTTTAAAAGCGATTTGAAATTAAAAGGAAAGAATCGTGTTAAATAATTGTAATGTGGATAACCAGTGTTAATAAATAGTTATCAACATAAAAAATTGAGGTTAAGTGGGCTACCATATTCCTTATCAGTACGTTACGATTTATTTGAAATTTTTGTTTAAAATGTTGATAATTTTGTCAATATTCGTAGTCCCTAAACGGACCATCCCTTTAATTCGAATAGGCACTGTAAACCAATAAATTATAGAAATCGCAATGGAAAAAACTTGTACAGAAGTGTGGAAGAACTGTCTTCAAATTATTAAGGATAATATTCCGAACCAAAGTTTCAAAACCTGGTTCGAGCCGATAACGGCCCTTAAATTGGAAGGCAAGGTTTTAACCATACAGGTGCCAAGTTTGTTCTTTTACGAATGGCTTGAAGAACATTATGTAGGCTTGCTACGCAAGACTGTAAAAAAGCAACTTGGAGAGGATGGCAGGTTGGAATATAATATCGTTGTAGATAAATCATCGAACAGCGGTAATCCTTATACTACCAATATGCCCTCAAATGGAAATGGAGCGGAGGCAAAGGTACAATCGATGCCGATTCCGGTTTCCATTAATAAGGATATTAAAAACCCTTTTATTATCCCCGGATTAAAAAAATTAAATGTTGATCCACAATTAAACTCTAACTATACTTTCGAAAATTATATTGAGGGAGATTGCAACCGCCTGGCGCGTTCTGCAGGTTACGCTGTAGCTGCTAAACCGGGAGGTACGTCTTTTAACCCATTAATGATTTACGGTGGAGTAGGTTTGGGTAAAACCCACCTGGCGCAGGCAATTGGTAACGAGATTAAGCGCAGCATGCCAGATAAATTGGTGATCTATGTAAGTTGTGAGAAATTCTGTCAGCAATTTGTAGACTCATTAAAAAACAACACCATTAACGATTTCGTTAACTTTTACCAGGCAATGGATGTAATCATTATGGATGATGTACACAACTTTGCTGGTAAAGAAAAAACACAGGATATTTTCTTCCACATTTTTAACCACTTACACCAATCGGGCAAACAGGTAATCTTAACATCTGATAAAGCACCGAAAGATTTAGCTGGTTTGGAAGAGCGTTTGTTAAGCCGTTTCAAATGGGGGCTTTCTGCAGATTTGCAGATTCCTGATCTTGAAACGCGTATTGCCATCTTAAGAAAGAAAATGTATGCCGATGGTATTGAATTACCAGGCGAGGTTGTAGAATATGTTGCGCACAACATTGATAACAACGTACGGGAGCTTGAAGGTGCTATGGTATCGCTCCTGGCGCAGGCTACTTTGAATAAAAAAGAAATTGATTTAGCCTTAGCTAAACAGATGTTGAAAAACTTCATCAAAAATACTTCTAAAGAAATTTCAATGGAATATATCCAGAAATTGGTTTGTGAATATTTTGAGGTTCCTGTTGATATGGTTAAATCGCAAACACGTAAACGTGAAATTGTTCAGGCACGTCAGATTTCGATGTACCTTTCAAAAAGTCATACCAAATCATCATTGAAAACAATCGGGGCTTTCTTCGGAGGTCGCGATCACAGTACCGTAATTTATGCTTGCCAAACCGTAGAAGATTTAATCGATACCGACAAGAAGTTTAAAGCTTACGTACACGATATCCAAAAGAAATTAAAAATGAGCTAAACTAAGGTTCAGGGACAGAAAGGTAAAAGGGTTTAAATTAAAATCTTTCGTTCAGGTTCAAAAAGTTTATGCAATAATAAAGGCCTGATATTTTATCAGGCCTTTATTATTTATGATGTTTTCTAACTATTAAAGCTTTCTATTTCTGCTAAACCATATAACAAAGCAGCAACATGTAGTGCCTGTGCTATTTTATTATCCTTAATAAACTGTTTTACCTCATCCACAGTATATTCTTCAACATTTAAAATTTCATGTTCATCTAAATGCTGTTCATGAGTTTTAACACCACCTGTTAAAAAATAGGTGAAAGTTCTGTTGTTTGATGTTGCAGGATTAGGGTAGAGCTCTGCTATAAATTTGCAGGTTTCAAAACTATAACCCGTTTCTTCTAAAAGTTCGCGTTTAACTGCAAATTCTGGCGTTTCATCCCCATCCATTACACCACCCGGAACTTCGAGTGAAACAATATCTGCCGCATGACGGTACTGACGGACCATAATTATTTTTCCTTCGGCCGTTAGCGCAATGGCATTTACCCAGTTTGGATACTCCAGTACGTAATAATCATCTTTAACAACACCATCCGGAAGTTTAACTTCATCTACCCTCAAGGTAGCCCACTTTTCTCTTACTAAATATTTAGAGGCAAGTTTCTGCCACTTTTCTATGATCATTTATTTATTTTTATTTACTGCAAACTAAAAAACTGCCAACCGCTAACTGATATACTGTTGTATCGTTTTCTGACGGTGCAGGTTTACCAAATGTACAATCTTATGCTGATCTGACAAGTATTGGTAAACCAAATTAAGTTTCGGTGCAATCAGCAGATTTCTTTCGGCGCTGATCCCCAATTCATAATATAAAAATTCACTTAAAGAATCGAGTTTCTCCGGTGGAAGCTTATCTTCATGCAGCCAGTTTTCAAAAATTGTGAGGTCGTCGTTCTCCAGAATTTCTTTGGGCAGATGAAATCCGCTCTTCATCGTTTCATCAAAAAGCTGACTGGCCTCAGCCAATTTACCTTCTAGTTTGAGTCCCATAATGCGCGCCAAAACCTGGACAAGTTTCTGTATTTCTGCTGTGATTAAATCTCTTCTGTACATTTTTGTTACAATGTTAAAATTGTTACAAAGTTGGAATGTTTTGTAACGTTAAAAAACAAAAAGGCTCCAACTTATGGACTATGGACTATGGACTATGGACTAACCTACCAGCTTCCGCTTGCGCCGCCACCGCCGCCACTTCCTCCGCCAAATCCGCCAAAACCACCACCACCTCCTGATGAACCACCGCCCCAGCCACTACCACGGTCTCCGCCACCACCTCCAAAAAGTAGCGCCCAGAATAAAGCGTTAGAGGCTCCGCGACCACCAATAATCTGGCTGCCGCCACCGCCTTTTAGTGTAATGATGATGATGACGATTACAATCAGGATAATAATTGCAACGCTGCCATAAACACCTTTTGAAGAGACTTTTGGCTTATCATTTTTATATTCACCACGGGTATATTTGATTATTGATGTGGTGGCCTCATCCAGGCCGGCATAATAATTACCAGCTTTAAAATTTGGTTTAATGTCGTCATCAATAATACGTTTGGCATAAATGTCTGGTAGTGCACCTTCCAGGCCATAACCTGTTTGAATGGAAATTTTTCTATCGCCAACAGCAACAACAATCATAATACCGTTGTTTTTGCCACTTTGCCCAACTCCCCATTTTCTGAGCAGCCCTACTGCATATTCATTAATATCATAACCGCCAATCGATTTTAAGATAGCAATGGCAATCTGAGTTGAAGAAGAGTCGCTAAAAGCTACAAGTTTATTTTCCAATGCCTGTTTTTGATCAGCAGACAATACGTTTGAATAATCATTAACCAATGTGCCAGGTTTTTCTGGAAAATCCTGCGCAAATGCAAAACTTAAAAAAAGGCTAAAGAGCGATAAAAGGAATATTTTCTTCATCACTTATTTATTTTCTTGATTATCCATAAAAACGATATCATTTGGCAATTCATTAATGTCGCCCTTTTGTGGAGGGAAGAACAAAGCCAGTTTTTCTCCTGCTAATGCAACACCAGCAATAATGCCGTCGGCTAAATTTCCTTTAGCAAAATGGGCAGTCATGGCAATTTTAGTGGTTTCCCAGAAGTTTTCAGGTACCACCTGGTGAATACCAACATCGCCAATGATGGCAAATTTATGGTCTGCGTGCGCGAGGTAAATCAGTACGCCATTTCTTCTGGCTGTTTTATCCATATCCAGCTTGCTGAAATATTCGATGGCTTTCTCGTATGGATCGCCTTCACAAAGCTTATCAATAGCAATCCTGATCTCACCCGAAGTTGATTTTTCGGCTTCGGATATCGCATTTGCTATTTTTTCTTGTTCAATATCTGAAAATAATGGCATGTGTTTATTTTATAAGAAGTAAAAAGGGTAATAAACGTTTAATTAATAAACATTCATTACCCTTAAATGTTATAGTTAGAATATTAAAACTCTACTTTAGGAGCATTTTTTGCAACAGCATCAGCCTCAAAATATCCTTTAGGTTTAAAACCGAACATTCCTGCCGTTAAATTTGTAGGGAATGACCTGATTTTACCATTATATTCCTGCACTGCATCATTAAAATCTTTACGGGCAACCGTAATTCTGTTTTCGGTACTTTCTAACTGTGCCGATAAATCACTGAACTGTTGTGTAGCCCTTAATTCAGGATAATTTTCGGTAATGGATAATAATTTACCCAGTGCCTGACTTAGTTCTCCCTGTGCAGCCTGGAATTTTTTGATGTTTTCTGGCGATAAATCATCTGTATTAACCGTCATTTGGGTTGCTTTTGCACGTGCTTCAGTTACTGCAGTTAATGTACCCTGTTCAAATTTAGCAGCACCTTTTACGGTTGCTACCAGGTTCGGAATTAAATCTGCTCTTCTCTGATATTGGGTTTGTACCGTTCCCCATTTCGATTTAACGTTCTCATCAAGTTTAACCATGCTGTTATAACCGCACGAACTTAAAGTGCTCACTGCAATTACTGCAGCTAAAATTCCAAATATTAATCTTTTCATTTTTATGGTTTTTGTCTTTCTAATCAAACTAAATTATAGTTCAATTTACGAATTAGATATCAAATTGCATGCCTTTGTTACAGTTTCGGTATTTATCTGACAGGTTGACAAGCAACACCAGGGTTTAATAAGGTAAAATTGGTGCATTTTGATTCGGTAATTGAATAATAAATTTGTGTACATCCGGAAGAGTTCTTTCGCTTTTTTTTATGTTTGTCCCGCTCTCCGCTTTATCCCGATAGAAAACCTGTGAAACAAGCAAGTACACCAAAATATAACATAAACCGGCGCTTAAATCGGGATGCCCGCTCCGATCGGGGCTAAAAACTTTGGCCTATGGCACAGAAAACCAGTATAGTGACGGAAAAATAATCTAATTAACCCCAATCGAACGGTTCCCAGAGTGGGACTTTAGTCTGCTTATAATTTTTAGTCATATTCTGAAATCATCAAATATGCTGTCGGATGCTTATCTTTGTACCGTTCGGGATAAAAACCTGACTTGCTATGCAAAAAGACATCGAAATTACTTTGCTCCCTGATCAGGTTGAGCAGATTGAAGTTATTAAACAGAAACTTGCCGAAGGGTTAAAACTATCCGAAACGAGGATTAAAGGCTACGAAATTCTTAAAAGATCGATAGATGCCCGTTCCAGAAAGGTGATTTTCCGTTTACAGGTAAAGGTTTTTGTGGATGAAGAAGCCATTCCTGAAGTCTACACCATAAACTATCCTAATGTTAGTAATGCCAAACCGGTAATTATTATCGGTGCTGGTCCGGCAGGTTTGTTTGCCGCTTTGCAATGCATCGAAAATGGACTAAAACCCATTATTATCGAACGGGGAAAAGATGTTAAACAGCGGCGAAGAGATCTGGCTGCCATAAATAAACAAGGTTTGGTCAATACCGAATCTAATTATTGTTATGGTGAAGGTGGTGCCGGAACCTATTCTGATGGAAAATTATATACCCGATCTAACAAACGTGGCGATATCAATAAAGTGCTTCAGGTTTTTGTAAATCATGGTGCAGAACCCGATATCGCGATTGATGCCCGTCCACACATTGGTACAAATAAACTTCCCCATATTATCACCTCTATAAAAGATACGATTTTAAATGCCGGTGGTGAGGTAATGTTTGATAGCAAGATGACCGATATCTTAATTGAATTTGGAAAGGTAAAGGGAATAGAGATTAATTTTGAAGAGAAGCTCTTTGCTGATGATATTATCTTGGCAACAGGTCACTCGGCAAGAGATGTGTACGAATTGCTGAACAGTAAAAATATCCTGATCGAAGCAAAACCTTTTGCTTTGGGTGTCCGCATAGAGCATCCGCAGGAAATTATCGATTCGGCACAGTACCATTGCGATATCCGTTCAGAGTTTTTGCCTCCGGCCTATTACAGCCTGGTTGAGCAGGTTGGTGCCAGAGGCGTATTTTCTTTCTGCATGTGCCCTGGTGGAATTATTGCACCTTGTTCTACCGGAGAAAATGAAATTGTAGTAAACGGCTGGTCGCCATCCAAGCGGAACAATCCTTACGCTAACTCCGGCACTGTGGTTCAGGTTACTTTAAACGATGTACAGGGATACGATCCGCTGAGGATGTTGAATTTTCAATCACAAATAGAAAAAGCGGCTTTTGAAGCCGGCGGAGGAAACCTTGTTGCTCCTGCACAGCGGATGGTTGATTTTGTAAACAATAAATTATCACTCGATCTGCCAAAGAATTCCTATTTGCCTGGCACCAAAAGTTCGATGCTCGATAATATCCTGCCTGAATTTGTTTCCAGTAGTTTGCGAGCAGCATTGCCTTTATTTGGTAAAAAAATCAGAGGGTATTATACCAATGAAGCCATTTTAGTGGGGGTTGAGAGTAGAACTTCTTCTCCGGTAAGGATTCCGAGAGACAAAGAAACCTATCAGCATCCTCAGGTAAAAGGTTTATATCCTTGTGCTGAAGGTGCAGGTTATGCAGGCGGAATTGTATCGGCAGCGATAGATGGAATCAATTGTGCAAATGCAATATTGAACGCATCATAACAAACTTTATATTGTGCCAATTGTTATTTTGGTATGTTTAATATCACAAACGAAATAAAAAAAGCCTTTAACGGTGATGCCTGGCATGGTAACCATGTTATGCAAACATTGAATAATGTTAATCCCGAAAAAGCGTTTAGTCATTTTGTACCGGGTGCGCATTCCATAGCCGAAATAGCCCTGCATTTAACCGCCTGGACAGAAGAAGTTACTTCAAGATTGACCGGTAAGCCAGCTGCTGAACCTGCAATGGGCGATTGGCCCGAACCTGAAGCAAGGACACCGCAGGCCTGGGAGCGTATTATCTTTAATTTTAAGATCGCAAATGAAGAACTGATTCGCCTTAGCGAAAGCCTGAAAGACAGCCAATGGAATGATGAAGTGAAGAGTGAACGAAACCCTGCTTTAGGTACTGGCGTAACAAATGTAGAGCTTGTGAGTGGTTTAGCGCAACACCATGCCTATCATTCCGGTCAGATCGCTTTATTATCAAAATTTTAATCTGTGTAATCTTCCAATCTGAGTAATGATATTATGAAAAAGACATTAATTATAGGCGCATCGCCAGATCCATCGAGATATGCTTACAAAGCGGCCAATATGCTTAAGCGTTTCAACCACGAAATTGTTAACGTGGGGATAAAAAAAGGGGAAGTAGCAGGTGTTGAAATTGAAAAGCCTGGCGAAATATACAATGATATCGATACCATAACCTTATATATCGGCCCAGCCTTGCAGCCGCAATATCATGATTATATTTTGGCTACAAAACCCAAACGGGTAATTTTTAATCCCGGAACAGAAAATTACGAACTCGAAAAGTTATTGGATCAACATAATATTGAACCTATTGAAGCTTGTACTTTGGTATTGTTAAGTACCGGGCAATATTAAAACCGGTACACGACGCCCCAGTTTACGTAATCGGCCTGAGCAAAGTGCATGTATGTTTTCGCCTGTAAGCCTAAGTGAGGAGTAATATTGAAGGTAGGGCCAAACGTCCAGTACCAGTTTGCTTTCTCCATTAATCTGTTGTAATGAATATATTTTCCAATCTGTGCCGCTACAGTTATCCGCCATAAATTAATGTCAGCACCAACGCTAATTCCCGTGCGCCACCGATCGTAGGAAGTGCCATAATTTTGAAAAGTATCGTTAGCATTATTCGGATCGTAAGTGGTATAATAATAAACGGCATCGGCACCCGCCTTAAGCGACATTACATCATTCAGGTAAAAATTGTAACCAGCATATAATCCACTTTTGTACAAACTTTTATTTCTATTCGCAAATACCCCTCTTGCACCTAAGCCAGCGCTGAGTTCGATAGAATTTCGCTGTAAAGTAGTATAAGTGCTTTTCCGCTCCGCTGTTAATGTTTTCTGATTGTTCAATTTCAGTCCGATATAAACATTGCCGGTATTTAGGCCTCCATTAGGCACTGTTGCCCCACCGTTTGATACATGCAGAAAACCAAAACCAACCAACAGATCTGCATATTGACTCATTGGCAGCTCCATTCCTAAATCAGCTTTAATGGTTTCATTAATCGGGCTTCCCAAAAATCTGTTTTTGGTATTGTTATAGTAATACTTATTCGTATAGCCTAAACCAACCCCTGGGGTAAAATTAAATTTCGCCTTTCCAATTTTAAACAACTGAAAATCCATCTGGGCAACCAAACCATATACCTGCCCAAAGGCATGTTCCGAAGTATCTTTCGTTCCCTTTAATTTGCTTAGGTCCCTAAAAATAAACCCGACACCGTAAGATTTGGCCCCGCTAAACCCGATCCATTTATCGCTGTTCCTGCTAATATCCTTAAAGTAGGCCGCGTCGAAACCCGTAATCTGGTCCTGAAACAAATGTCCCTGGTCACTATTTACATGCGTACCGAAAACAGGCTTAAAAATAATCGAATGGTTTTCTGGTGCAATTTGTGCCTGGGCAAAAGTAGTGCAGATAATCAGGATGATTAGGGATAGGGATAATTTTTTCATTAGTTTTTACTAAAGCGGTAAGCAAGACTATAAAAGGCATAGCGGTAGCCAGTTGCACTGTTTTTAACTTCGTTTGATGTAAAGGTAGCTGTATAATTGGCTGTCCACCTTGCAATGGCAAACGTTAAACCCACTTGCGTGGTAAAAACAAAAGGTTTTGGTTTAAAGGTAATTGGTCCTTTATCGCTCAAAAATAAGCCACCCTGCAAACTAGAATCAAAGGCAACTGCATGTAACTGCGGATTAACTGAAAGATAGAGTTCATATTTTCGCGCTGCTTTACCCTTATTGTTATTGCTCACCAAACTGTTAAACGTAGAAGAGCCATCCATATCATTAAATCTGCCTAAGCGGAACATCGCGCCAAGGTTAGCTTTAGTAATTACGTTACCAACGGCTGCCGAAGTAGTTCCTGTAATGTCGAATATTTTATTATTAGTGGTTACTAAAAGTTTATTGTATTCTGCGCTTAGGTTTAATGTTGGCTCGCTGTTTAAGCCATATTCCCAACCTTCAATCTGGTTTTGGCCAACCAATTTGTGAAATGCCTTCTGAAATTTTTCGCCCAGCGCATCTTTTCCCGTAACCCCAACCTGTGCCGAAACCTTTAGCATTTGTTTATTTTCGTAAAACCGGCTGTAATTTGCTTCTCCGTATAAGTATGCAGTAAAAGGTCTATCCTGTAAAGCCGGATTTGGTACAAAACTATAATATGGGTTGTATATTTTTTGACCAAGTTCAAAGCCGATAATCTCTTTGCTTCTTCCAGGTTTCAGGTTTTCACCATTTAAAGCATGCCTGAATTTAATAAACGCACCATTAGTATAATAACGGTCGCTGGTAATATCTATATAAGCATCGTTTTCAGTGATAACAACAAGCTCATTTTTATAATTTTGGGCATAACCAATTTCCGCTATTCCAATAAATAACAGTGTAACGTATAACTTGAGCATCAATTTCATTAATAAGGCATTTTAAAGCTATAAAAGTATTAATTATTGTTCGGAATTTCGACAGCTGTGAGTTAGGCTTTGTTTATATATTATAAGCATGTCTATATTTTTCAGCAAAGCAGTTATTGTGCTACTATATAAGTTTGTTCCCGCTTTTCATTCCAAGTCCTCGCTTCGCTTTGGGCTTTCCATTCCAATCGGGTTTAGGTGGGCAGGTATTTCGGAAGTTTTAAAGGATATTATACCTAAATCTATCAGGTTTTTTGAACCTGATAGGTTTGATAAACCAGCGGTAAACACCTGTTCTTTCAAAAAGTTTTGCTTTAGGCAAAACTTTTTGTTGCTGTAAACCATGCGTTTACGTTAAAGCAAATAACATTCTATAAATATCCTTTGGAAGCAATGATATTTTTCCTACTTTTGCATCCCGCTTCGGAGGAAGGGTTTTAGTTGAAAAGATGGCTTAGTGATAAAGAGGGCATGATTTATTTTAAAATAAATATTGCTAAAGAGAAAAAGATTGCTACCTTTGCAGCCCGGTTCGGAAGGACGGAAAGCCAGTTAAATCTGGCATATTGAAATAGAGAGAAAGAAGAAAAAGAGAGCTAAAAAAAATAAAATTTATTTTATTTGGAAGTTCGGAAAAGATCCTTACCTTTGCACTCCCAACCGAAAGGAAGGGCGAAAAAGTTGAAGTGGCGGATGTCACACAAACAACAAAAACAAGATTGAAATTTGCCGAAACACAGGAGAGACGAACAAGACTTTCTGCAACTGAGGATCAAACGAT